>Ga0315280_10001849_pt1 | contig 35426 bp, 39 predicted proteins | sample YL17G06_40_MG_FD_203697 | JGI IMG/M metagenome (GOLD analysis project Ga0315280, IMG submission 203697) | Sediment microbial communities from Yellowstone Lake, YNP, Wyoming, USA - YL17G06_40 | ecosystem: Environmental > Aquatic > Freshwater > Lake > Sediment | place: USA: Wyoming | collected...
CCAAGAAAGAAATCGTTGGCAAGAACTGTCTTGAACTTACTGCAGAGAAAGATCGAGATCGAACCTTGAAAAATCTAGAGAGAGCATTCCAGCAAGAAACAACAGCGAGTGCAGAGTATACTCTCCTCAAAGAGGACGGAGAAGAATACCCGGCAGAAGTATCTGCAAGCTCATTCTGCGATTCCCTCAAAAACCCTGTAGGCTTTGCAATTGTGATAAGAGACATTACTGAACGCAAGCAAATGGAGAAGAGGCTTATTGAAAGTGAAGAACGCTACAGGAGCATAGTCGAAAACATCCACGATGGCTTAGCAATCATCGAAGACGGGAAGACTGTTTACGCCAACAATCGCATGTGTGAGATACTCGGTTACCCAAAGTCTGAACTCGCGAAGTTTAGTGGCTTTGATTTTGCCGCCCCAGAGGAAAGAGAACGTCTGCAAAGAATTCAGGCAGACATTGAAAGGACAGGTATTCGCCCTGAAGAACTTGAATTTTGGATCGTCCGAAAAGACGGCACAAAACGGTGCATCCAAAACAAATACTCAACCATCCGCAAAGATGATTGGTCGACTCGCATCGTGGCCACAACCGACATCACAGAACGAAAGAAAGCCGAGATGCACCTTGCGCGCGCGCTAATTAGCTGGTAAACATTGTTATGAGCTTATTCATGACATAGATGGGCCTCGACCACATCGTCCACGCAAAGAGACAGTAGAACCAGCAAAGGCGGCGGCGATAAAAGTGAAGGAACCCAACCCTGGCATATCGTCCGCATAATTCTCAAATGTCCACGCTGGGAACTGGTAAGAAAATCTACGTGAAGCATATTCGGAATCAGAATCATAAATAACACTTATATCGTAATATATCATATATAAATAATCGATACGTCTGAAAACAGACATATTGTACACCCGTACAACAAAGCAACAGCAAAAAGGTCTGAGAAAAATGTCGGCCTGCGCGCAACAAAGGTGATTTGAATAAAAGCATCGTTAGAAGTATCGTCAGTCGGAAAGATCCAGAACGGAGTGATGAAGAGTCTTGGAGCCGTCTATGACACAGTGTCAGCGGTTTCCTTGCAGAACACTCTTCCCCGCGAAATGTTCACAAATGGATTTCCATATGAGGCATCAAGAACATACAAAACCATGAAGAGCGAAATTGAGTGCACGCGATCAATGGCATTGATGGAAATGCACCGCCAAACCCTCCGTGGCCTCTAAACAAACCCTCTTTTTCTATTTTTCTACCCACACAACACATGAGAAGCTGCGTTATTCGTAACGTTGGCCAAAGTGGCCTTCAGACACAATCATGTCGCAGAGGGCCAACGATTCCACCGTCGTTCAGTCTGCTCACGCACGCGCTTTCTCAAGAGACAATAGGCATCGGCCTCCCATAAACGAAACCATTGACCAAAGCGCTTTTTCACCCGTCTTTAAACTAGGCTCCAAATCTGAATTAGCTTCAACAGTTTTCGTGCTGCAGTAACAGTACGCGTTGTGGAGCCGAACGACGAGCCACTGCTTCTATGCAGGATGCATTCGGAATCGGAATCGTGAATAACGCTTATATCGTAATATACAGTATATCAATACTTGATATGTCTGAAGACAGACATATTGTCTACCTGTACAACAAAAAGACAGTCAAGAAAAAAAGGTGTGAGAAAATGTTGGAAGAACTAGTATGTGGTTTATGGCTCGCACTGGGAGCCTACGCCTTCTGGTTTATGTTCAAGGCAAAAGAGTTTCACCCGTTGACCCTGGACGACCTCGCTTTGACCTGGAAGCTGCACAAACGTCAAGCAGGATGCAAAGCTTCTTGCATTCATGACCTGCTAGTCAGAAACGAGGAGGTTGTTGGTTTCAGATGCGAATGCGGCCACGAGTATGTCCAGAAACGCCTAATCACACAAAGACCCAGGCTCTTTGCAGAAACCGGCAGGTTGGCCTCACGCGCGCTTTTCCAAAATACGAGTGGCACAATGGAAAATCTAGGCCTCGTCTACGTCAACGTCAAGAAGATCTAGTTTGTTCATGAGCAGGCGTCGAATGATGTGTCTGGTGGCGTACTTGTCGGCTCACAGTCTCTATCGAAACGCGCCGGATCTCCACGCTTTCTGGTCCATGTCTTATGCTACTCTAATGCTTCTCTTGCTTCCTCAACTCTGTTGTCGAAAGCGCGCGCCGCTTCGTTGGGCAGGTGTAATAAGATTATGAACACAATAGTAGTGGTCGAGCTCAAAAGATACGGTTGGAGCCAGAAAATAGTGAGGAAGTCTTTCGTAATAATAGGCAAACCTCCTTATGCCAAGGCCCTTAAGCTTCACAAAGACTGGAGAAAAGTCTTACCACACAAAAACGGCGCAGCAACAGGCAATGCAAAAAAGACCTGGCTATTTCCAACGGCGTCGGACATAGTTCGATCTCTGCCTAAGCAAGCATGAATTCGTGGCCGGTCGTATTTTCGGTTTCCGCGCGCGCCTTCCACTCAGATTCAGAACTCGTGCGCACGCTAATTACAGACCCAAAACCAACACAGAAAGACTATTCCGAATCAGAGTCTAAAACGAATGCAACACGTAAAGATATAATTCACCAAATCCAAACCAGTTCCCCGCTCTCGAAGGGACACCCATTATCTGCCCATTCTCAGGCACACTACACCCATTCTCCTTTCCCCAAGTGTTCCCTGAGAGAGCATCAAGACCACTCCTGCACACCGCCTATTTCATCGTTAACATCCCTAATCGGCCCCCGCGCTCCTGCCAAAAAAACGACACAAAACCGACATGCGAACTCCTGAAACTCCAACATGAAAAAGCAGCACCAGCCAACAGCGATACCGTCCAAATACCTAAGAAAGACCACACCACAGAACTGTGTGTGCTGAAAACCTAGGGGGAGGGGGTAGGTCATTTTTGACTGATTTTCAACCAAAAACCATGTTGAGTAGGCCTACACGTGCATTCGCCAGCTCCAGCCCAAGAGACCTTTTCAGTGCGCGCTACGCCAATGTTTTTAACATTGCGTCGAGAATAATTATGAAGGTTGAAGCTGACCTTTTTTGACGAAGTGCTTGGAATAGCGCGCGCGCTAAAAAGCAAGAAAGACATTGCCGAGTATCCAGCATATCCATTTGGGCGCAGCTCACATAGCGCGCACGAACGCCTATTTTGCATAGATCCGAAGATGAAGCAACGGCTTGTCAAGGCTATTCTCTTCTAACCAGAAACCTTTAATTCCTATACCTTCGAAGTATACCGAGGTTAATCTCTCAAGCGGCCAATCGGTTGAAAAGGAGGTTAACCCGACGCAGCGGGGTGGGGTAGCCAGGATTAACCCGCTGGGCTCATAACCCAGAGATCAGTAGTTCAAATCTACTCCCCGCTACCTAAGTAGTTGTATCGAATTGTGATGAAGAAACGTGACTGGAATAGAAAAACCAATGGATTTTTTGGTAGAAGGCCGGATGTTACGCTTTTCCTTTTTCTTCTTTGCCGAAGTAGGTTGTCCATTTGAGTTTTCGCGGGTCTCTTCCAAAACTTAAGGAACTTTTTCTGCATTTGCTTGAGCAGAACCATAAGATTGATCCGTCGTTTTTGATGTACATCATTCCAGTGCCGGCTGGGAATTCGCTGCCGCAGAATGAACATTTCCTTGGTCGTGGCATTATCGGTGTCTCCTTTCAGTCTTCGCTTTGGCTTATCTGTTGATTTTCTTTGCTTCTCTTTCAGTTTCTCTGAGCATGAGAATGTCTTGTGCTCGGACTGGGCCTTTCACGTTGCGTGAGATGATGCGCCCCTTGTCTTTTCCTTCGAGAATGCGGACTCTGACTTGGCTAATTTCGCCTGTCACGCCTGTGCGGCCGATTACTTGAATGACTTCGGCCGGTGTAAGTACTGACTGCTCAGACTCTCTGGCTTCTCTGCTCATCACTGGGCTCCTCGTTTGGCCTGCTCAATTCTTGCAACTATTTCCTTGACTAATCCTGTAGCGTCTCCTTCCTTGACGATGCATGCCGCGCCTGCGGGAACATCTATGCCTATTGCCGTGCCTATCTTTTCCTTGCTTGGAACGTATATGTACGGAATCTTCCTTTCTTCACACAGAAGCGGTAAATGTGCAACAACTTCTGGCGGTTCCACATCTTCTGCCATTACGACAAGCTTGGCTTGCGCTCTTTCAATTGCCTTCGTTGTCTCGTTTGTTCCCTTTCTTACTGAACCTGTCTTTGCAGCTATTTGCAGGGCTTCATAGGCCGCATCTGCAAGCTCCTTCGAGACTTCAAACTTAACGTAGAATGGTTTGGACATAAGCCTCACCCTTCAAATGCACAGTCTAATCAACAGTTCTCATTTAAGAAGGTTTCGACCTAGCGATGAAGGCTTCGATTACATCCTTTTTCGACAAACTTTGACGCTGTCGCGTTCTGTCAGTATTCGGATACGTCCCCTCCTAGGTTTCAATGTATCGTGAATATTAGGATCCAAATATGCCAACCTCCAATACTTTCTCAAGTTGATTCGCCCTGACGCAAAATTCAAAATTCATTGGAAAACTACCCTTCCTTAGGGATCATGAACTTGACTATGAGAAGACCGCTGCAAAAAGGACAGGATTTTCGCCCTTGTTTCAAGGGAGACATTCTCCTACAACGAATACAGACCTGAATGCCTTGGATAACCTTTCCTCCAGACACCCGGCATTCGGCCTCCTGAGAGTGTTGGACTCTGCGTTCATTACTGAACTTCTTTTCAATGCCCAATTGAAGAACTGACGACATCCAGTCACATCCAACAATAAAGTCCAAGTAAGACCGAATTCTCTGTTTCCATGCGCGGCTCCTTCTTTGAACCTGTTAGACTATTAGAAGGTCGGGAACCTTAATGCTATGTTTCAGAACACCATTGTACTAAATTTAGTACGGTGGAAGTCTCACCCATGGAGGCTCTCTTCTAGGTATCCTATGTCTAACGTAAAGGTAGACTACCATCGCGATCACGAAGCTGATCATAAGAACTGTAAAATCCGAAAAGTGAGGACTTGGCGTGCTCACACCGTAAGTGTAAGGTCCTTCAAGACGCCGTAACCCTTCGCCCAGAAAGAGACCGACTCCATCATTACGATTTTCTCTTGCCAATGGAGCAAGAGCAAGCAAGGGCGCCATGATTGCAAGAATTCCAAGAATAATGGCGGCTATGAGGTAAAGCAAAGATTTCTTCATCGCTCTCGCTTCCCTGGAAACTGAAGCAGGTTATGACTTTTAGTTCTACACTTTAGAACAGAATGTTCAGAACTCAAACGGGTCTTGCCCTCCATAACCTATAGGTCTCAACCCAGAAAACAATCAGTGCAATGCCACCGAAGGTCACAGCGTAGAAGCTAGGCGCAATCTGCTCAACGACACACAGAGTCAAGTAGACGGTAAGCATGGTCGTAAACAATACTGAATAGAAAAGATATCGAGGTACAAAGAAACGTCCCATATGGGTGAAAAACCGCAGAATCCCAACTTTGACTTCTTCCTCAAGAACGTACTCACCTGTTCCCTTCTTATCGACAAGCCCTAGATCCTGCAGTTTCTGAAGATGATAAACTGCAATGCTTGGACTCGAAAAATTTAGCGCACGCTGAACTTCGCGAACTCCTACACTATGTGTGGATTGTTGAAGAAGATACCAGTAGACAAGAAGAGTCTTGCCCTTGAGTTCAGATTCCAAGAAAGCCAGATCGTATTCACGGGGCTTTTCCGACACGAAGATCTCCAAATACAATCTATTAGCTGAAGTTCTTAAAAGACTAATCAAAAAACCATGGACATTTCCCTTTCTCGCGTTCAGGAAATTGCTTTTCTAGCTTTCGGAATCTTCTTGTGCTCCTTGTTGTCGATAATTATTTTCATGCGGTGGACGATTTGCCAGATTTCATGATAGGTGTTATACAATGGTATGGGCGCTACACGAATCACATTCGGAGGACGAAAATCGGTTACCACACCTCTCGCTCTGAGAGCTTCACTGATTCTCATGCCATCTTCATGCTCGACCGCTACATGCCCGCCTCTGCGCTTGGCTTCTCTAGGGGTTCCAATTTTGAAATTGTATGGAGCGCTACTGAGCACCTGATCCACGAGATAAATCAAGTAGGAGGTCATCTTCAGAGACTTCTCTCTGATCGCTTCGATTCCTGCTTCGAGAACAACGTCAAGTGCGCCATCAATGGGTGTAGAGCTAAGGATGGCAGGCGAAGAAATCTGCCATCCGCCCGCACTCTTGGCATGTTCAAAGTCAATGGACATGTTGAACTGCTTGTCTTTCACGTATCCAAACCAGCCCGCAAGCGCTGGTTCACGCTCAAAGTGGCGTTTGTTCAGGTATAGGAAAGCAGAACCGCCGGGACCGCCGTTCAGATATTTGTAGCTGCACCACAAAGCGAAATCCAAGTCCCACTTATCGAACTGATGAGGCACAACGCCGACAGAATGAGAACAATCAAACCCAATCGAGATTCTTCTCTCATGGGCTTCTTTTGCCAGATACTCTATGTCAAGCAACTGTCCACTTCTGTACAGGACCGAAGGAAGAAAGACCAAAGCAGTCTCTTCATCCATCAAATCGACAATCTTGTTTTCGTCCAAGTATCGGTTGTCCTCACTTGGAGCAAGGACTAGATTCTTGTCAGGGTCTTGCCCTCTGAGTTCTAATGCGCTTCGGAGGGCGTACATATCGGTTGGAAAATTGAGTCCATCGGCAAGTATCTTCTTTCTCCGCTTTTCAGGACGATAGAATGTATGGACGAGTTGGTGTATGTTGATTGTCGTGGTTCCTGTCAGCACAACTTCATCTGGTCGAGCCCCCACCAGCTTTGAACACTTGGCACCTAAATCTTCCGCTAAATAGAACCAAGGTTTCTTAGCCTCAAGCCAGCCCCTTATTGCCAGCGTACGCCATTCATCTAACACCCGGAGAACCGAGCGCTCGGCACTCTTAGAGAGAAGCCCAAGAGAATTGCCATCCATGTAAATCGTTCCATCAGGAATGTAGAATCTTCGGCGAAAATGCGCAAGCGGGTCTTCCTTATCGAGTTTACGTGCAAAATCCCTACTTATCTCGAATTCGGACAACAATAGCCTTCCCTCTTTGCCAGTTAAGTCAAGACGTTCTAAGATTGCTCAATCCTATTATACTTTGCACGAAACCGTCGATAAAAGCTTCGCAAATTGCATTTCTGCCAGACTGCCGGTGAAATTGGGTCGAAAACCGCTGTAGCAAGCCAATTTTCGAAAAACGGCTGTGCTGCCGAGAGTTCAATTGTAGAAAAGTTTAAATAGGGTGTTTCGTTGAAGCATGTTGCTTTTGCTGAGGGGAAATCAAAAGTTTGCAGAGATTAGGCTTAGTCCTACACCTTAGTCCAAGCCGAAACATGATAATGAAGGTTGAAAACATTCCGAGGATCGGCGAAACAGTCGTTGACGAAAACCTGAAACCTGTCGGAAAGGTTTTTGACATACTTGGCCCAGTATCCTCACCCTACGTGGCGATAAGACCTACAATCCACAATCCTGAGAAAATGGTGAATAAACCCGTCTATGTGATCCCCTCAAAGCGGAGAAAGGAGAAAAACAAGTATGGATGACAGCGATGAAGCACAGACAAATCAAGATTCTTCTTCACAGATACCGAAATCTGAACCCGCGAAAACCCAAACCTGCCCCGAATGCCACAGCACAAGACTAATGCGCGATTACGAAAACGCTGAATTAGTGTGCATGAACTGCGGCTTCGTGCTTGCCGCAAAGATAGCTGACAGAGGACCTGAATGGAGAGCATTCGACGATGAACAGAGGACCAAGAGAACAAGAGTCGGCGCACCTTTGACCTACACTATTCATGACAAAGGCCTGTCCACAATGATTGACTGGCACGATAGGGACGTGTATGGCAAAAGCCTCTCGCCTGGACAGAAAGCGCAGGTTTACCGACTGAGAAAATGGCAGCGACGCATAAGGGTATCAGATGCAACGGAACGTAACCTGGCTTTTGCGTTATCTGAAATCACAAAGATCGCCAACAACCTGAACCTTCCAAAAAGTATCCTTGAAACAGCCTCAGTCATTTACCGAAAAGCCGTGAAAGAACGGCTGATAAGAGGAAGATCGATTCAAGGCGTAACTGCAGCAGCCATATACCTAGCTTGCAGACAGTGTGGACTTGCAAGAACATTGGAAGAGATAGCTCAAGCATCAAGCGTCCCCAAGAAAGAAGTTGGACGCAGTTACCGTTTCCTGATTAGGGAACTGAACTATTCAATACCACCTTTGAAACCAAGTCAGTACATCACGAAATTCTCGAATCAACTAACGATGCAGGGAAAAGTTGAAGAAATCGCCCACAAAATCCTGGGAGCAGCAAAGGAACTCAAACTGACTTCAGGAAGAGGCCCCACAGGCATTGCGGCAGCAGCAAGCTACATTGCATCAGTGTTGACTGGAGAGAGAAAGACGCAGAGAGAAATAGCTGAGATAGCACAGGTAACTGAAGTCACCATTCGAAACCGCTACAAGGAACTTGTGGAACGATTAATGTTCCACATTACCATCTAACATACTCCATCCTTTTTTATTGGTGTCAGCAACCACTTCGCACTTTGGTTGCAAAACAGATTTTAGATCCGCCGACCCATAATTACATGAGGATAACGCTTGGTCAACTGCCCAAATTGTGGCTTCAACGTATCAACCCCAGTCAAGACTTGGCCTATTCCGTCACGCAAACCCCTGAAAGAAGGGGGAGAAGCCAAGCTTGCCGCCATTTTCGAATGCCCCAACTGCAAAGTCAGGTTCAGATCAGCTGTCGAGGCTGCAACGAAGACTCCAGAGACCGTAAACATTAAAGACATGGTAGGAAGAATTAAAGGTATCAAGGAAGAGCTCATGCAGACACTGACGAACCTCCGAGACAAAATAAGAACTTTGGAAACCGAAAGATCATATCTCATGGTTGAAATTGAAAAACTGAGAAAAGTCGCTGAGTCAAGAGCCATTGCCCTTGAAAGCGAGGTAAGCATGCTGCGAGAAGAAGCTAAGTCTCTTAAGGATCTCTTAGGATACGTGGAAGAGGAGAAGTAGAAGAGCTTCTTTCAAGCGAGCAGGTATCTCTTATAGTATTCCTGTGCCAAAACCACTGCTTTTTCAGGGTTTCTGAGAATGAGGTATTCTCGACCTAAAATCCTCTGTGCCTCACTGTAGTACTCGACAACGTTTTTCACGTTTCCCTCGTAGATTGCCAATCCTCCTGCAACTTCGTACCACATTCCAGCCTTCGCCTTATCTCCATCCTTTTCACTTTTCTTGGCATTTTCAACAGCTTGTTTCATCGGTGTCTCGATTTTTCTAGGGTCGAGAAACATTGTTTGGGTGAGGGCTTCGTAAGTCATTCTATCGTCTCCTGCAAGCTGTTCAAGCTCTGATATCTTTTCCGTTGGTTGACCAGTCTGCTTCTTTTCTCCTTTTCTTCTTCTGAATATTCTCGACAAATCAAGCCTCCCAGCTTTCACCACTTTCAATTTTCCAACTATTATAAAAATAGTTAATCTTAAAGCTTTGTCTCTCTACAAGATAAGGTATGCCGTACAAGTTTACGTTTGACTTGTCAAAGATACCCCGTTTCGTGTTCACCGAGATAGCCAAAGCAAGTTATGAAAAGGGCATGCACAAGCAGGTTGGAAAGACAGCACAGGAGATTATAAGGAAATTCAAGATCCAAGAAGCAACAGGACTCAACTTGTACGATGCGGTGACCCTGCTCGAAGACATTATGGATGCACAAGCAAGAAACCTAATTGAAAGAGAAAAATTCGTTAAGACCAAAAAGAGAGCCCTTTTCCTGCCGCACTGCTCAAGAAAGTACATGGACAGCAGATGCAAATCAACATTCGACCCAAACATCCCTTCCTACGTGTGCGCCCACTGCTCATCAGACTGTCCTGTAGGGAAGGCCGACATTTTTGCCCAGAGAAAAGGGTATGATGTTTACATTCTACCCGGCGGTTCTTGCATCCCTAAGATTTTGGAATCAAAACACTATGAAGGCGTAGTTGGAGTTGCCTGCGGCGAAGAAGTAAAAGTTGGAGGAGACATTCTGAAAGCTATGAACGTTGTTGGACAGAACATTCCGCTGATAAAGAATGGATGCGCAAACACTGCTTTTAACATTGAGACATTGTACAATATTCTCTAAAGATCAGGAAAAGATGGGAAAACTACTTCACGATTACTCGTTTCTTCCAACGCAAGTTCTTGGTATGGCATTTTCTACATTTCGTCGCGGTGGCAGCGTTCCTTGCTCCACAGTCTCTGCAGATCTTCAGGTAAAGCCTGTGCTTCTGAGCTAAGGCCTTTTTGAATGGATCAAGTATTGGCATTTGTTTTTTACCACTTTTAAGTAGCTAAGACTGACACGGTTCAGTGTCAAATATACTTTCTGTCTCTATCGCCTTTCGGCGTGGAGGGCTTTTGCCAGCAGTTCGGGTATGTCGCCAGGCTTTTCAGCCACTTCTGCACCGGCTTTCTTGAAAGCTTCAATTTTGCTTTCAGCCGTTCCTGCCTTGCCCATTACTATTGCGCCTGCATGACCCATGCGTTTTCCTGGTGGAGCTGAACGCCCAGCGACAAAAGCCACGACGGGTTTCGGATAACTTTCTTTCGCGACATAGTCCGCCACGAGTTCTTCAAGATTCCCGCCTATTTCCCCTATCACAACAACAGCTTTGGTCTGCGCGTCCTTTTCAAACATTTTCAGTGCATCTATGAAGTTCAGTCCAGTTATGGGGTCTCCTCCTAGGCCGAGACACGTTGATTGACCAAGCTGCTTTTTTGTCAAACCTGCTGCTATCTCATAAGTCAACGTTCCGCTTCTCGAAACCATTCCAATTCCGCCTGATTTGAAGATGTGTGAAGGCATGATACCAAGCTTGCATGCCCCAGGCGTTATTATGCCCGGGGTATTCGGACCGATTATCGATGCATTCTGTTGTTTCGCATACGCCATGACTTCGATTGCATCTTTTATTGGGATGTGCTCGGTTATTACCACAACCGTCTTTATTCCGTTTTCAAGAGCTTCAAAGGCTGCGTCAGCAGCGAAAGGTGCAGGCACGAAGATTATCGAAGCGTTTGCGGAGCATTTCTCTTGAGCTTCGGCAACGGTATCGTAAACTGGGACGCCTTGGATCTCGGTTCCCCCTTTTCCAGAGGTGGTTGTTCCTGCAACTATTTTTGTCCCGTAATCGAGCATCAGTCTGGTGTGGAAGCTTCCTTGAGAGCCTGTTATTCCTTGGACAATTGTTCGCGTGCCATTGTCGATCATTATTCCCAAATTCTATCTGCCTCCTTGTTTAGACAATTCAACGGCGCGTTTAGCCGCTTCTTCCATGCTTTCCAACACGTGAATCCCTGCTTCTGTAAGAATTCGTTTTCCTTCTTCCTCGTTCGTGCCCACAAGTCTGATCACCATTGGCGCGGTTACTCCGACCTTCTTCTTTGCTTCAAGTATGCCTTTCGCAACTTCATCGCAGCGCGTGATGCCGCCGAGGATGTTTATGAACAGAGTTTTGACTCTTGGGTCTGAGAGAACTATCTTGAGGGCTAGAGCCGTTTTTTCTGAGGGGGCGCCGCCTCCTACATCTAGAAAGTTTGCGGGTTTTCCACCGTATAACTGGATCGTGTCTAATGTGGCCATTACTAGGCCCGCTCCGTTTCCGATGACGCCTATGTCTCCGTCAAGTCTGACGTATGCTAAATCATTGTTCATAGCTTCGAGTTCTTGAGGGCTGAGGTCGCTTTCGCCTTCAAGAAGCTTTTTCTTGTAGTCTTGATGTCTGAACAGTGCATTATCATCCAAGATAATCCGGGCGTCTGCCGCTATAAATTTCCCGTCAATGGTTTCGACTAGAGGATTCATCTCAATCAGTTCAGCGTCGTTGTCCATCCCAGCAGCGTACAGTCTTTGAAGGACTCGTCCGAGCTCGGCAATCTGGTTGCCTCCGTACCCCATCTTTCTGGCGATCTCGCGAGTATGGAAAGAACGCAGACCAAGTTGAGGCTTTATCTCCGTTTTTATGACTTTTTCAGGGGTTTTCGAAGCAACTTCCTCAATGTCAACCCCGCCAACTGAAGAAGCAATTGCCACATAACAACGGTTAAACCTGTCAGTTGTTATGCCGAAGTATAGTTCTTTTTTCACTCGGATTTTCTCTTCGATCCACACGTTTTTGACAGGTAAACCCTTTATTTTCATGTTGAAAATTTTGTCCGCAACTTTTTCAGCCTCTTCAGCCGATTGGGCGAACAGAATGCCGCCTGCTTTTCCCCTTCCCGCCACCAATACTTGCGCTTTAACAGCAACAGGCAGTCTAAGTTTGGCGGCAATTTCGCGGGCCTGACCTGCACTTGTCGCCAATCCACCTTGAGGTATCGTAATCCCATATTTCGAAAGAATATCTTTTGCTTCATATTCATAGAGCTTCAAACCATAACTCCCTCATCTTATTGCTTCTATCGTTACGTAGGATTTTGTGTCTTGTATACCGTCGATGGAAGACAGCCTTTTTAAAACTTCATCTAGTTTTTCTCCTTCCACCATGACAAGTACGTCGACGTCTCCCGCGATTCTGAAAGCTCTTTGAACTGTGAGTTCCTTGATCTTCTCGTATGCATGACTTCTTTTAAGCGGTGAAACCTTGATCAGTATGAAAGCAGGGGTCGAGGATATTCCAAGTGCACTTAGGCCCTGCTCTGTTACGTCTATGAAGCCTCTGCCTGTACGTATATAGTTGAGATCACGAAGTCTTCTCAGGTGAACGTTCAACGCCTGCCTGCTTATCCCAAGCTGTTTTGCCAGCTCGTCTTGCTTCGAATGCAGGGTGTAAGTGCTTGTAGACTTCCCTTGTTCATACAGAGTCCGAAGCAGTTGCGATGACCGTCTCGTAAGTGTTTCCAAACCGTATTCCTCAACATTGTAGTTTGTTAAGTCAGAGTTTTACAATAGTAGGGCTCTTTTAAGTTTTAGGCAAGACACAAGCAAATTAGATGAAAGGCTGTTAGATTCGATATTTTGTCAACTGCAAATCGTAACCGTAACGTATTTATTTGCCGAGAAAGATGGTTATCGAGCCTACAGAAAAAATGAAAACTAGGAGTAAGGCGGTACAAAATGTCTGAAAGCAATGCAGTGTTGATCGGAATCAAGCCAGTAATGAACTATGTACTGGCATGCATAACCCTCTTTCACGGCGGAGCGAAGGAAGTAAGTGTTAAAGCGCGAGGGAGATCCATAAGTAGAGCAGTTGACGTCGTCGAAGTCGTCAGACGAAGGTTCCTACCAGACGTTAAAGTCAAAAAAATCGGCATTGGAACACAGCAGATGGCACCTAGAGAAGAGGGTGGCTCGCCTTCAAACGTAAGCACAATCGAAATTTGGCTTGAACGTTAGACAGCGTTTCTGCCATTGACTCAATGCTCCGCCGCCCCTCCTTTGTTTGCGGAGGGCAGTTTTTAGTTGAAGATGGGGCTTTGCAGCTTCTGCCTGAAGAGCGGTATACTGTGCCAAAGGTGTTTAACTAAAGTAAAGTCTGGAGAAATAAGCGAACTTGACCTGAAAATTGCCCGTCTTCTAATGTCATTAGAGGAAAAGTATCCTTCTCTTCAAAATGTGTACTTCCACAAGGCCATTGACGCCGACGGAACTTTGGCCATAGTTGTGGGTCCGGGAGATGTGCCACGTCTCTTAGGCTATGGTGGAAAAATTGTTCGCGCCATAGGTGACGAGACAGGCAAGAACGTTCGTGTCTTAGAGCATGGCGCTGATGACAGAAAATTCTTGGAAGACTTGTTTGCGCCTATGAACATTATGACTATCAACACAATATGGCTTCCTGACGGAAGCATGGAAACGCGGGTAATCCTGCGGAGAAGACGTGGAGCACACAGGTCTTTCGATGTAAAGGCTTTAAAGGAGATTGCAAATAGAGTTCGCAACATAACGTTGCGAGTAGAATTCGCAGACTAGCCAGAGACGGTGAAAAGTTTCCATGAAATTGGATTCTATTGGCGATTGGCGCAGAACACACTTTTCAGCAGATGTGAAACCCGAGATTGACGGACAAGAAGTCACACTTTTCGGTTGGGTTCAGGAAATTAGAGATCTCGGCGGAATTCGCTTTATAATATTGCAGGACAGAGAAGGCACGATTCAAGTCACTGTTCTACGAAAAAAGGCTGGCAACGAAGTAGTATCGAAGTCAGATGTTTTGCAGAAAAGGTACAGCATAGGCGTGAAAGGAACAGTGAAGAAGACCCAGATGACGCCAAGAGGCGTCGAAGTCATTCCGAAGGAAATCAAGATTTTCAACACGGCTGAACAGTTGCCAATAGACATTTGCGGAAGAACACCTGCGAATCTGGAAGTTTGCTTGGACTCAAGAGCGTTGGACCTGTGCTTGGAGAAGAACATAGCCATCTTCAAAATCCAACATGAAGCCGTAGAAGCAATTCGGGACTTCTTGTTCGAAAGAGGCTTCTTAGAAGTGCACACTCCACGCATAATTGCCTCAGCAACCGAAGGCGGCGCAGCACTTTTCCAACTGGACTATTTCGACAGGAAAGCCTACCTAGCCCAGAGCCCTCAGCTCTACAAAGAAGAGCTCGTCATGAGTCTCGAAAAAGTATTCGAAATCGGACCTTTCTTCAGAGCTGAAGAATCCCACACACGCCATCACTTGAGCGAGTTTGTTTCGATAGACATCGAACAAGCCTTTGCCACTGCTGAAGATGTAATGCAGATCCTTGAACAGTTAATGCAGCATGCGTGCAAGACAGTGGCTGAAAGATGCAAAGGAGCGTTGCAGACGCTGAAACACACAGTGAAAGTGCCGGAAGTCCCATTCAAGCGACTGACATACTCTCAGCTTCTGGACGAACTGAAGCATGAAGACATAGAGATTCCATGGGGTGAAGATATACCTACCCCAGCGTTCAGAACCGTTGGGAAACTTCATCCATACTTCTTCTTCCTAGTTGACTGGCCAACTGAATCTAAAGCATTCTACATAAAACCGCGAGATGACAAACCGGAAATATCCGAAGGCTTTGACTTGATGTGGCGATGGATGGAGCTTGTTTCGGGCGGCACAAGAATTGCCTCCAAAGAACTTCTAATAGAACGCTTGAAAGAGAAAGGTCTCAACCCGGAGTCCTTCAAGTACCATCTGGAAGCGTTTGACTATGGAATGCCACCGCACGCAGGCTGGGCAATTGGCCTAGAAAGGCTCACGATGATGCTCACAGGCAGGAAGAACATAAGAGAAGTCACGCTTTACCCTCGAGACAAGTTCAGGCTCACCCCGTGATCCCAGACTTTGTCATTGTTTCTGTAAAAGTCAACATGATTTTTAGCTAAAAATGTACTAAAAACTGATAAATACCCCGTCCATTACTGCCCAGCCATGGGAGAAGAGTTAGGGATCGAATGCGGAGTATTTGCCGCAGCAAACTACGATAACCGACCCGTGTTCTCACACATATATTGGGGTTTGAGGGCGCAAAATCACAGAGGTCACCAGTCACATGGTTTCCTCACTTATCTAGATGGACAATTCCACGTTCACAGAAGTCTTGACCTTGTGCCGAAGATAAAGACAAGCGCAATTCAAGAATGGTTTGGACGTCTTCCTGGCAATGTTGGCATTGGAAACGTGAGGTATACTACCTCAGGAAAATGCGATGAGAAATCACTTGTCAAAGGAACTCAACCTGTGACAGTATCAAAGAAGGGCCTCAAGCTTGCTGTATCGTTCAATGGTAATGTAGTGAACACGTTTCAGCTCAAAAAAGAAATATGCAGACAGTTTCCGCATTTTTCATACGAATGCGACGCGGACCTGATCTGCCACAAACTGTTGATCGAATTTCTGAAAGGCAAAGACACCGAGTCAGCCGTCAAAACTTGCATGAAAGAAATCGACGGAGCCTTCTCCGTTGCTTGTATAAACCAGGACGGTGACTTCTTCGCTTTCAAAGACCCACATGGAATAAGGCCGCTGTGCGCAGGACACAGTCAGGACAATTCGACTTATGTTTTCTCCTCGGAAACCGCAAGCCTAGACATAAACGGCTTCATAAGAGATTTCGAGCTGGAGCCAGGAGAACTTGTAAAAGTCTCAAGAAACGGGTTTGAAAGAAAGAAACTTGCAAATGATGAAAGAAAAGCCTTCTGCGCTTTCGAGTTTGCGTATTTTGCGAGACCAGACTCACGGTTTGACGACAAGTATGTCTATGAGATTCGTGAAGAATTTGGAAAGAACCTCGTGAAAGAGAACCCAGATGTAGTTAAGGACGCAGATATCATTCTCTCCGTGCCCGAGACGGGTGACGACTCGGCGTTAGGTGTTCATTATGCTTCTGGACTGAGGTGGGAGAGGGCATCACGGAGGCACCGCTACGTAACTGAGAGAGCTTTCATCCTACTCAGCAAAGATCGGAGTCCAACCATAGACAGAAAAATAAACATACTGGCTCCAAAAATCAAAGGAAAACGCATCATTATAACCGAAGACAGCATCGTCAGAGGAGACACGACAAAAGTCATAGTTGAGAAGTTGCGCAGAATGGGCGCCAAGAAAGTGTACGTATTTGTGACTTTCCCTCGCATAATCGGACCGTGCTTCTATGGAATTGACATGTCAACATACGGTCAACTCATAGGTTCAACACGCAGCACTGAGGAAATAGCAGGGGTCATAGGAGCTGACGCGGTGTGCTATCAATCACTCAAAGGCTTAGTGAAGGCAACAGGATTCAAACAAAACGGGCTTTGCACAGGATGCATAACAGGCAACTACCCAACGCCCTTAGCGCAGAAAATAGCAGATGAAATGAAGAAACGATTTTTGCAGGGGTTCGAAGAGAAAGAAAGACTCTATGAGATGGAGGAAGCAATTCAGGAAGCCCCCTGCAATGCAGACTAGTTTTTCACGATTATTCACATGGTATGGCTGGTAGAACATGGAGAAGGTAGGCATACTTGTAGTTTCATATGGTTCCAGAGAAACAGCCATGATAGACGCTCTTAGCCGTAGTCTCAGCTACAAGGTTCGACTCTACATTGCTGACAAACAACGCAACCCGTTCAATGTAGAGAGGGCCGCAAAACATGTCGTAATACCTGATCTGAACATCGAGGAAATCGGCAAGTTTGCTGAAACAAACAAGGATAAAATTGACTTCGGCATAGCTGGTCCAGAAAAGCCGATAATCGAAGGAATACGCGACGTTGTGGAAAGGCGAACGGGCATACCGATGATTTGTCCAACCAAAGAGTATGCAATCGAAGAAAGCAAAGTTCAACAGCGACTATTATTCGACAGAATTGTCCCTGAAGTAAATCCCCGCTTCAAGATTTTCAATCCTAAAGACTACAAGAACCTTACCAAAGTCAAGAAAGAAGTGTACAAGTGGTTGGACGAACTGGATAACAAGGCTGTTGTGAAACCAGATAAGCCAGCAGCCGGGAAAGGGGTGGGTGTCTGGGGAGACCACTTCAAAACCCGCAAACAGCTTTTCGAACATTTCCTGTCAAACTATCAATGCGGTTCGGTAATAATTGAGGAGAAAATTGAAGGCGAAGAATCAAGCTTTCAGGCTTTCTGCGATGGAAAGCATTTTGTGCCTTTACCAGATACAAGAGACTACAAACGCGCGTTTGACAACGATAGAGGACCCAACACCGGGGGCATGGGCTCCTACAAAGGTGCCGGCGACGTGCTGCCATTTTTGACTGAGGCAGACCGTGCGAAGGAAGTTAGAATCGTGAACAGAATCTTCCAGAAATGGAAAGGGAAAGACGACACGGCACTGAGGGGCATCCCATTATACGTTGCTTTCATGCATACTGGAAGAGAGTTGAAAATACTTGAAAACAACAGCCGCCCAGGAGATCCTGAGATAATCAACATATTGCCAGTTCTAAAAAACGATTTTGTTAACCTCTGCTTCAACATGATTGAAGGCAAACTAACCAAGATCGAACTAGTGAAGGCGGCAACGGTCGTCACCTACAAGGCTCCGCCGTCCTACGGTGGATACGATGAAGTTTTCCCAGCTGCATTTGATAAGAACGAAGTCGACAAACCTGTTGACCTATCGAAAGCATACGAATTGAAAAAGAGATACGGCAATGACATTCGAATATACCCCGCATCAATGGAGCAGCGCAACAATGAAACATTCGCACTGAAATCGAGAGCCGCATGCGCCGTAGGCATCGCGGACACAATTGAAGTAGCGAGACAGATTTCGCTTGAAGGGCTCAAAGCGATCAAAGGCGGGGCCCTGTGGTACAGAAATGACGTTGCATCAGAAACCCACATAAAGAAAAGCAGGAAGCACCTGAAGAAATTGAGGCGCAAGCCGTGAGAAGGATTTTCATCTCAGACTGTGAAGGACCCATCTCCAAAAACGACAATGCTTTCGAAATAATGGCACGCTTTGTGCCCCATGGCGACAAAATCTTCGCGGTAACAAGCAGATATGACGACGCCCTCGCGGATGTATTGAAGAAATCAGGCTATAAGGCCGGCGACACGCTGAAACTTGTCTTACCATTCCTCAAAGCTTACGACGTTACAGATGAAAAAATCAGAGATTTCTCTGCTCGAAACCTTGTTTTGATCACAAATATCAAGAACTCGCTTCGTCATATAAGCAATATTGCTCCATCCTATATTGTCAGCACAAGTTATGAACACTACATCAGAGCTCTGTGTGAAGCCGTAGAATTTCCGTTCAAGAACACCTACTGCACAAGACTGAATCTAGATGAATACGACGTAACGCAGGAAGAAAAGGAGCAACTGAAAAAAATTGGTCATGAAATCGCACAAATGCCTGTTTTTGAAATTCCGCCTGAAGCAAGGAGCTTCAAGGACCTCTCAAAAAACGTCCGATCAACAATTGAGAAGCTGGACGAAATTTTCTGGGAGACCATAGATGAGATGCACATAGGAAGAATTTATTCCGAAGTCAATCCCGTGGGCGGCAGTGAAAAAGCTGAGGCCATAAACGATGTTGTGCACAAGTTGAATGTGGCTTTGGCGGATGTTATGTATGTAGGTGACAGCATAACCGATGAGGAAGCCTTCAAGTTTGTAAAGGAAAATGGCGGTCTGGCTGTTTCATTCAATGGGAATCAATATGCTGTCAAAAACGCCGAGATCGCGCTGATATCCGCGGACAGCATAGCTACTGCGATTATTGCTGAGGCTTTCATTAGATTTGGAAAAGGTGAAACCCTAGATCTAGTGGCTAACTGGAGCTTTGAAACACTAGCCAAGAGTTCTGGGGATCAGGAATTGATTGACAATTTTCTCAAGCTGCATCCCCGCGAGTTGCCCAAAGCTAAAATAATTACAAAAGAAAATATGGAAAATCTGGCAAGAGAAAGCACCGAGTTTAGAAAGAAAGTCAGAGGAGAAACCGTTGGTAAGATGGGATGAGTTTGGTTAAGAAAGATTTGATTGAAGACACTTACGCAGAAGCCTTTGAAGGATTCTACTGCCGAGTCGCGGTCACGGCGGACGACCAAGAAACAGTCAGACAAGCTGCTGAAGACGCAACTGCCACCCCGTCAATAGTGATCGGCAGAGTCGAAGGCGGAATAGAAAAATGGCTAAGTGAAAGAGAAACGCCGGACAAACGCAAAGGCACGATTCTGCAGTTCTGGGGTGGGACTGATTCGAAAAAGCCATTCTCAGAAAGTTTGAAGAAGTTCGAAGTTGAGCTCTCGTATCGAATCCGTCAGGACATACTAGTGAAACCCTTCACCGCCGTCTTTGATGCGTTGCCGAAGGCTGAAGGAAGAATGGATATGATGGAACGAGTGGGGCATTGCGGTGACGGCTACGAGTGGATAGAGAAGCGCTACGGCCGCGAAGTAATTGTTGTGCCAATAATGGTTCCGGACTTCATAATCGAACATTACATAGGCTACGCTCATGGAGTCATGGGTGCAAATTTTTGGGTAATGTGCAAAACCAAAGAAGCACTGAAAGAAGCTGGTGCAAAAGTCCTTACGGCAATACACGAAATCGACGGAGTAATAACCTCTTTTGACATTTGCTCTGCCGGGTCAAAGACTGAGACAAGATTTCCATGGATCGGACCCAGCACGAACCACGAATACTGCCCGTCTTTGAAGAAGAAACTGGTGAAGACATCAAAGGTGCCTGAAGGTGTCAACTATATCCCCGAAATTGTGATCAACGGCGTTTCAATGCAAGCCGTAAAGAAAGCTATGAAGGCAGGCATCGAAGCGGCCTTAACGGTCAAGAACGTGGCGAAAATCTCTGCAGGCAATTATGGCGGGAAACTGGGTGAATACAGAATTCAGTTGAAAGAGCTGTTTCGATGAGCAGGTTCGATGTCATAGGGTTTGGCGCTTTGAACGTTGACAAGCTCTTCAAAGTGAACAGAATAGCTGCTGCAGATGAAGAAAGCTTTGTTGTGGATTATTCAGAGACGTGCGGCGGTTCAGCCGCAAACACAGTGGTAGGCTTGGCAAGGCTAGGCTGCAGAGTAAGCTTCATCGGCAAGGTTGGGGACGACGCTGAAGGCAGATTTTTGCTTGAAGATTTCAGGAAAGATAGCGTTGACACGAACGGAATTAAGGTTGTAGAAAGCGGCAGAAGTGGCAAAGCCATGGGTTTTGTCGACAAAGAAGGACAGCGCGCGTTATACATTGACCCAGGAGTAAATAGCACGATAAAGATTGACGAAGTAGACGTGAACTACGTTTCGAACACGAAGTTTTTGCATCTCACCTCTTTCGTTGGAGAAGAATCATTTCAGACCCAAAAAAGACTCCTCGAAAGGCTTCACAAAGAAGTCAAGGTGAGTTTTGACCCAGGAGCATTGTACGCCAGAGTTGGATTGGCAAAATTGAAGACCATAATTGACAGGACTTTTGTCATGATGCCAAATTCAGGCGAGCTTGAACTGTTGACTGGCAAGACGGACTATGAAACCGGTGCAAAGTCCCTGATTGAGAAGGGTGTGAACGTGCTGGCTGTAAAGCTTGGGAGCAAAGGATGCTATGTTACTGATGGAAGCGAAAGTCATCTGGTAGAGCCTCTTAAGGTTAAGGTTGTAGACACCACAGGTGCAGGTGACGCTTTTGATGCTGGTTTCCTTTACGGACTACTCTCTGGCAAAGACCTGTATGAATGCGCAAAAATAGGCAATTGTGTCGCGTCAAGATGTGTAATGGCTATGGGTGCAAGAACATCGCTGCCGAATCTAAAGGACCTTAAGAGTTACAAACTGGCTTGAAAGCAAAAGCTGACTTTTGGTTCAGCCTTTCTTTTCCAAATAGCTAACTAGACCTTCAAAAATCAGTTTGCCGTCTCCGTACTCCGGCATTTCTATTTGCCTCGTCCAGTCTGGTTGTTGCCACCAGTAGAAGGCTCGTTCAGGATGGGGCATCAGACCGAACACGGTTCCTTGAGGGTTGCATATACCCGCTATGTCGTAGAATGAACCGTTCGGATTTGTTGGAAAAATACCTTCTGCGTATTCGCCATCCTTGTTGCAGTAGCGGAAGACGAGTTGATCATTCTCGTACAGCCTCTCTAAGTAATGCTTCTCTTTTCCTTTAGCAAAGATGAATCTGCCTTCTCCGTGCGCAACGGGTATGTGAAGCACCTTTCCCTCCGGAATCTTCCACGTGAATGCACACTTTCCTCGGCTTTCATGCTTAAGACTGATCCATCTGCATTTGTAGCCTGGAGGATGATTGGTTGCCAAAGCGGCCTCTGGATACAGGCTGATGCCTTCAAAAGCTGGAAGCAGTCCTGCTTCAACAAGAACCTGAAAGCCGTTGCAGATGCCGAGGATTGGACGCTGTTCTTCTGCAAACTTTTTTAGCTCCTTTCCCAACTTGGCGACTGTCCACTTTGCCCAAATGACTCCTGCACGAACATAGTCTCCATACGAGAAACCGCCTGGAAAAACCAGCGCACTGTATTCTAGCATGTTTCGGCGCTTAACCAACTCGTTTACGTGCACAACTTCAGCTTGAACGTCTAGTTCCTTGAACGAACGGTTTGTTTCAGCATCACAGTTCGTTCCCCCTACACGCAAAACGCAGACTTTTATTTCCTCACGCTTCACAGTTCAAGCCCCCTTGCTGAGCGTTCGCTTCCAGCTAGCCATCAAATCATTAAGCGAAACGTCTACCACAACCTCATTATGCAATCCCTTGACGCATAGTCGAGGAGACCTCGTGACCTTGCCTATCTCTGCGAATTCCTTACCTCTCATCAGAAGCTCGAAACGTTCTTTCGCCTTTCCAGAAACTTCTACGAGGAAACGGCTATTTGACTCTGAGAATAACAGAATATCGTCACGGTTCAATTCTCCCGAGGGCACGTTGCACAAATCAAACTCAATACCATATCCGCCTGCAAACGCCATCTCGGCAGCTGCAACACCCAAGCCACCTTCTGACAGGTCATGACATGCCTTTACCAGCCCAGAATCAATTGTTCCAGTGAGTGCTTTGAACGTCTTTGCTCCCTGGATTCCACGGACTCTCGGCACGGTTTTTCCAAGAAAGCCTTTCAGCTTGTAGTATTCCGATCCGCCAAGTTCCTTGAAGGTTTTTCCAACGATGTAGATTGAGTCGTTTGGGGTTTTTGCATCCATAGACACTGTGGAACGGACATCTGGAACCAAGCCTAGCGCAGTTATCAAGAGTGTTGGAGTCACCGGTCCCAGCGGAGATTCGTTGTAAAGACTGTCTTTTCCTGAGATGAACGGTGTTTCGTAAGCGATTGCGAAGTCATAACATGCTTCACATGCTTTCACCAGACTTCCAAGTCTTTCTGGTCGTTCAGGGTTTCCCCATGTGAAATTGTCGAGAAGGGCTATTCGTCTGCCCCCCACGGCGATGTTGTTTCTTATCGCTTCATCTATGACAGAGGCCGCCATCCAGTAAGTGTCGATTTTCCCATAGTTCGGGTTCATTCCGCACGAGATTGCTATGCCCTTCCAGGAATCGTTCAGGGGCTTCAGTACAGCTGCGTCGTTTGGGCCGCTGTTTTCTCCCTGTAGCGGCTTCAGCACGGTGTTTCCTTTCACTTCATGGTCATACGTGCGCACGACGCTTTCTTTGCTTGCAATGTTGGGTGAAGAAAGAAGCTGTAAGAGCGTTTCTGTGAGGCTTTGAGGGACAGGGAATTCTGGTTCTTCACCGTTGACCATCTCATACTTTGCAGTTTTCACAGTTTTTGGTGGTCCAAAGAGAAATGAAATATACATCGCTGCGACATCTTGGCCTTGGTATTTGAGTCTCAAGATCTTGTCTGATGTCAGTTTTCCAATTGCGGTGGCTTCGACCTCTTCCTCCCCAAAGATTGCCACAACACGCTCAAGATTTTCAGGAGGCACAGTGAGTAACATTCTTTCCTGAGACTCTGAAACATAAATTTCCCAAGGAGCCAGTCCCGCATACTTGAGCGGAACTTTGTCAATATCGACCGTGGCGCCACATCCAGACTCGTTTGCTGTTTCGCCGACAGCCGAGGACAGCCCTCCACCTCCCAAATCCGTTGTCGAGGACCCTAAACCTCGGTCGCGGATTTCGATCAGAGCTCTTTTCAGCTTCTCCTCCTCGATTGGGTTGGCAATCTGGACTGCGGGACGAGAGACTTCTTCAGACTTCTCTGTGAGTTCGGCAGACGCAAAAGTGACGCCGTGAATGCCATCACGTCCAGTTTTTCCGCCAGCTAGCACGATCACGTCGTTTGCCTTTGCATTTTTCTTGAACTTGTTGAGCGGGAGTAGACCGATGCAACCGCAGTAAACGACGACGTTTCCTGTGTAGCTTTCGTCAAAGTATATCGCACCGTTGACCGTCGGTATTCCCATGTTGTTTCCATAGCTTCCAATACCCGCGACAACGCCCATGTAAACATATTTTGGATGCTTGACTCCAAGAGGAAGCTCACTGTAATCGAAATCCAAGGGTCCGAAACCCAAGACGTCGGTACAGGCGATCGGATCTGCCCAGACCCCCAAGATGTCGCGTATCACGCCGCCTGTGCCCGTTGCTGCGCCTCCGAAGGGTTCTACTGCAGACGGATGATTGTGCGTTTCAACCTTGATTGCTACACCATAACCCTTGTCGAATTTGACTATGCCAGCGTTGTCTTCAAAAACAGAGAAACACCATCGGGGATTGATCTTTTCTACAGCCTTTGCAATGTAGGTTCTGAATAGGTTATCGATCTCTTTTCCATTGAACTTTATTTTGCCCTTGAAGGTTTTGTGGTAGCAGTGTTCTGACCACGTTTGGCCTATGGTCTGAAGCTCGACGTCGGTTGGATTTCGTTGTTTTTTTCCAAAGTATTCCTTGACGAGCTTCATTTCTTCCAAGTTCAGGCCAATACCAAGTTCATTGCTTATTTCAAGAAGCTGTTCATCGTTAGCATCGTAAAGATCAACTTCAAAAAGTGAAAACAGAGCTTGCCTGCGGACATAGAGGCTCGAGGTCATCGTATTTCCTCGATTTTGATCGAGTAGTTGTCTTTGGTGGGGTTTGCCAAAAGCCGCTTGCACATTTCTTCAGCTTTTGCTTCAGCTTCCTTTTTTGATTGAGCTTGAATAATGACGTTATAGACCTTGCCCACGTTGACTGTTTCAACCTTGTAACCAAGTTCCTTCAAAAGTTGCGCTGTGGTTTCGCCTTCAGGGTCGCTGTGACCAGTTTTCAAGCTGACTTCAATTCTCAGGCGATATTTCATAGGCTAAACTTGAGTCTAAATGAATTTAAACGCTTTTATCACCGTTAGAGCAAACTGCTAGTCTAGAATGATTTTCTTATTTTTATGCCGAATTCTGACTCCCTTGGCATCGGTAACATGACCTATCTGCTCAGGGCCTGCTCCTGCCTTCTCCAGAATGTCTAAGGCCTTGTCTTTGTCGGTTTTCGATGTGATTACTGCGAATCCCCACCCCATGTTGAACGTCCTAAACATCTCCTGGTCCGTTATGGGACTGCCAAGTTTATCCGCAGCTTGCTGGATTAGATCGAATATTGGCTGCGGTTTGAAGTTGTCAAATTCAAAACCTATTCCTGGTGAAAATATGCTTAAACGCTCAAACTTTAGGTATGCATCGCCAGTGACATGCACAGCGCCTTTCACGTTTAGCGTCTCCGCAAGTTTGTGAAAAGGTTTGACGTAGATTCGCGTTGGCTCCAATGCCTCAAGCACTATTTCTCTGTTTAACCCGTCAGGAATTGTATCGGGCTCGTATTGCCCGCCCCATCGTTTGAAAAGCGCTTTTCTTACGAGCGAGACACCGTTACTGTGAATGCCTGAACTCCTCAAACCAATGATGGGGTCTCCAGGCTTTATGCCTGTACCGAAAATCACTTTTTCCTTGGCAACCTCACCTACCGAAGCGACAACCATGTCGAACCCCTTGCCCGGATTTAGTCCTTTTATCAGATCGGAGACGTCGCCGATTTCTCCGCCAGGAATTATACACTCAGACTCTTCGGCGCCTCTTAGAATGCCCTTGATCCATTCCTTGACCAACGTTCGATCAGAAACCTGTGCATGGATATTGTCTACGAGAGCAAGCGGTCTCGCGCCTGAACGTATGACATCATTGACTGCCATTGCCACCCCGTCGACTCCGATGGTATCGTATTTTCCGGCTAATTGGGCAATGAGCACTTTGGTGCCGACCCCCTCAATGGCCAGGTCTAAATAGCGATCATGGCATGGGAATATTTTGCCATATGGAAGCTCCACAACTTTGCCATAGCGACTGTAGCTGTAAGTCTGCTTCAGGGTTTGCAGGGCCTTTTTGGATTCGGCTCTAAGGTCTCTGTCGACTCCAGCTTCAGAATAGGTGAGTTTTCGAGTCAACTCAAGCTCATCTCGCTTTAAGTCTAGCGGATTTTCCGCTTATAAAATGATGGTTAATCATGCAAGCTAATCTAGAGGTTTCTGGCAGACCGTTACATTTCAGACTTGTCTATAACTTAGAATTCCAGAAACACCGTCTGTGCTTGGGACACTCAGACAAAAGCGGCTCTGGCGCATCTTACTCGTGTCGCAGTACGGGTTCACACACAAAAGTCGGCCGCTTGTTTCCGTTTTCAGCAGCCAGAAGCATACTTAGCAACACATAATACTGCCTTAGAAATGCTAGTCCTCTTTCACTTGCTCGGTAGAAGGGCCTTCCTTCCGCCACATGTTGTTCAATGAAACCCATTTCGATGAGAGAGTTGAGGAACTTGTTAGCTTGGCCGCAGTTGATGCTTGCATGTTTCATGATGGAGAATTTGGCTTGACCCCCGTCCTTGACGGCCTCAACCATGAGGGCTATGATTTCAAAGTGACTTCTGTACTTCTTCCCCAATGGAAATCCGCATAGGAGATAATTCTTCTGCAGAGGCAAGTATGACAAGTCACGGTCAACAATATAGTTCTCCATCTTGCAAAGCCCCATTATAGATAGCGCCGTTTAATGACTTAAGGAATTTTTCTGTAGACTTCGTTGAAAAGGCAGATACTTCAGTTGAAAGAATTGAATCTGAATATTGATTCATGCGACAAATTTATTATATGGTCAATTGACACTATTGAATTAAGGTAATAACAAGTTGTCTGGGCGCCGACTCTCCCCCATTGAAATCAGATTTCTCGAAGATGCGGCTAGGGCAGACTTTGTCAATTGCAGCATACGTCTCAGAGAAGGAGAATATCAGTACAACCTTGTCAATGCGATCGCAGAATTCCAATTGGAGTTGATGTTCCCTGATGTTAAAGACTTGACAAGGAAGAAGTGGGGAGAAGAAAAAGCCAATGACCTTCAGTTTGTTCGCAAGATCCAGACTATCCTGAAAAAGATGGAGAAGAGCAACATTGTTAGGATTTTGCCGAAGAAGAATCCGTGGCAGCTTCAAAGGTATGCACTTTCCAGTTTCAAGTTTCAAGATAGTGACAAAAACAGTGTCGTTCTTGCCACGGACGAACAGTTTAAGCAGATGCAGGAGCTGCTTCGTTTCACTCTGACTGAACAAGAAACTGGCAAGACAAACTATGCTGCAGTCTTTACGCTGGTGTTTTTTGCGGTTTTGTCATACGCCGTGGTTGTCTGGTCTCTTGTACAACCAATGATCAATTCAGGCGTTTTCATCATCGCATTATCTGTTTCAGTCATGTGCTCACTAGCACTAGGAAGAATGTTTGCACAATGATGATTTCAAACACTAGCTTAATGTTTAATAGTTCTATGTAGTAGAGGGGAAAATGTGATGAATTTGAGGAAATGTATTTCGACCATTCTGATTGTCCTGTCTTTGTTTTTTGCGTTCTCATTTGTTAGGTGCGTGTCGTCTTCGGACGGCACTAATGTAATCATCCATGTTCACGACTACTCGTCCATTCAACAAGCAATAGACAACGCAAGTGCGGGGGCCACAGTGCTTGTGGAACCAGGAATCTATCATGAACGTATCAACATCGGCAAGAGCATATCGCTTGTCGGTGAAGACAGAGAGACAACTATTATTGATGGGGGCGATTCTCAAAACGTGATTTCAATAACAAGTAATAGTGTAACCATTGAAAGTCTGACGATCACAAAAAGCATTATTCGCCCATATGACAACGGAATAAATGTGGATCGTAGCAGAGGAATCTTTGTACATAACACCACGATCACAGGCACTTACAATGGAATCAGTGGTGTCTACTGCGCAAGCAGCGTTTTCTCACGCAATATTATAGCCAACCAAACCAACGGGGTTATGCTTGTCGGTTCAAGCAACAACCTTTTATCCAACAATGTAATCGTAGGAAACTCTGAAGGCATTGGTCTTTTCGTCTCCAGCAGCAACGTTTTTTCTGGAAACACATTGTCAGACAATGAAGAAGACATATCTATCTTCCCGCCGAGCAATAGAAACTATTTTTACCACAACAACATAGGCGACGCCGTCTCAGTATCAGAAGGCACAGCTGGCATATGGAGCCGAGGCGGTGAGGGAAACTACTGGGTTTCCTACAACTTCACAGGACAGGACGTGAATGGCGATGGAATTGGACAGGGACCCTTCGTCATAGATGAGAGCACGGGCGCGCAAGACAATTACCCGCTGATGGGAGCTTTCAACGAGTTCGACGTCGCTTTCACAAATGAAACGTACACTATCAGCGTCATTAGTAGTTCCACAATTTCAGATTTCAAATTTGAAACAGGACGAGAAACGGGCAACAAAATGATTACATTTACCGCAAGCGATCAGATCAACACGAGAGGTCTTTGCAGGATAATGATTCCAACAGCGCTAATGGACTATCCATTTACCGTGGTAGACAATGAAGGAGAAATCAATGCCTCTCTGTTAGCCGCTTCAAATAAGACAAACGCTTACCTATACTTCACTTATCCTCATGGAGACCAAAGGATCACTATCGTTTCCTCAAAGACAATTCAGGTCTACAACGAACTACTTGACAAATACACCAAGCTTCAAGCAGACTTTGACACTCTGAACGCTACGTATCAAGGTCTCCTGGCCAGCTACAACACAACGCTGCAAGTCTTGTTCAACAGCTTTAGCTTGCTGCTGGGAAACTTGACTCAACTTCAAAACAACTATTCGGCCTTGAACTCCTCTCTGCAGAACAGCTTGAAAGATCAGTCTGACAGCATGCAAAACATGCGTAACATTACGTACATCCTGGCCGCCACGACAGCGGCCTTTTTGATAACTATTGTCTACCTGTCTGCACGTGTTCACGCAACTAGGAAGCCAAGAACCCACGTTGGTCAGGAACAACAATAGACAGGTTTTCAACAGCCAGAAGCGACAGAGTAAGGGATAAAAGTCTATTCGGTTTATGTGTTTTTGCCAGGTTCTCATGAACAAGCGGTCGTAGTCTAGCCTGGCTAGGACATCGGCCTCCCACGCCGACGACCCGGGTTCAAATCCCGGCGACCGCATTTTGCTTTTGACACAGGGAATCTACTGTCACCTAGTGCCGCTTCAAAAAAAAGATGGGAGTTGTTCTACCCGTGTTGGTTGTAGTGGTTTGCCAGTATTATAGCGTCGTAGATGTCGATTATTTCATCTGCTTTCAAGTCTGAATTGGGGTTCCAGTTTGGACTGCCTGGCTTGGAATTGTAGGCGTTGGCCAGTATTATGGCGTCGTAGATGTCGACAATTCCGGAACTATTGATGTCTCCAGGGATGACGACTTTTATGATTCCATCCGTGTATGTGTTATCGGCTGGATTGATGTCGCCTGAAACTGGACCGGCATATGCACTTATCGTGTAGTTGCCGTGAGCCCATCCTGTAATGTTCCACCTATAATACAGCACAGTTTGTGTTCCTGGTGCTAGTCCTTTCAGATTAGCAAATTTCTCCTTACCGTGCATTCGGTAGCATTCTCGAGATGAATGGCTCCAATATTAACAGTCACGTCGTTGTCAGCAACTGTGCAGTTGACAGAATTTTCAACTCTGATTCCGTACATGGCGACTCCGCCCAGAGGGCCATTTATTGTGTTTTCAAGAACCTGGGAATTCCGTGAATAGTTTAGCCTCACGTTGTGACAGACATTGTAGAAATTGTTACCCTTGATCGTGCAGTTGACAGCCTCGTACACGTAGACGCCATGCATGATCCATCCGTAACCGCTGTTCTGCAGCCTGAAACCTGTTATGCTGACGTTGTCTGAGGCCACCTGTATCAACGTGCCACTGTTGTTTCCATCTATGACAGTGGTGCTGCTGCTCTCTCCGACAAGTGCTACTGTTTTGTTGATGATTATATGTTCGAAGTAGATTCCTGCTGGGACATGGATTGTATCGCCGGGGCTTCCTTCGTTGATGGCTTCTTGAATTGTCACGGAGGCCTGTTTGACGAGGGCTGTTCGTGTACCTTGACTTGCTGCAACCGGAGGTATGGGCACAAGAATGAGTATTGTGTAGCACACAATCATGACTTTGATTGGATTGATCTTGTTCACCTTTCAGCTTCCTAATGCAATTGAAGCCCTTATCTCTGCCCAAAATATGAACATTCTGCTGGTTTTGAAATCTAAAATGTGAATTCTGATTCTTGAAAAAGCACGTTTAAGAACTCGGTTGAAAACATGGTTTCTTAACAATGCACATCGCCAGTCAGAGGGAGATAGACGGCCAACTTCATCAGAAAGAAAACTCTTACGACACTTTTGTTAGCAGTGATTCTGTGCGCGAGTTTTGCGTCAATAGCCACCCGAACAGTATCTGCTGACACGTATTATATTCCCCTCGAAGAATTCAGATGGACCAGGTTTCCGTTGAAAGTCTATGTCGACATGAACGAGTGGAGCGCTCCAGAATATGACGTTGCGGTGCGTGAAGCTTTGGACAGCTGGGTCAAAAGCATTTGGAACTACACTCGCACTTACAACGACACTTCGCTGGCCATGATAAACTATCTTTTTTACGTGAGCAATGTCAATGCTACGCCGAATTATGACGTATATGTTACTTTCGCTGCAAACAAGATGCCGCCAGACTCCAACACCGTCGGGCTGACGACCTACAGGTGGGATGCATTTACGCATGAGCCTATACCACCTATAACTATCAACATAACCACATACTCGGGCGGTGTCAACAGCTTTTTCGTGGAGAACGTCGCCATGCATGAATTTGGACATGCTCTCGGCCTGGGTCATGCGGGTCCAGCAAACACGTGGAACGGACCAGAGCTGATGTACTATGCTTCTTCAAAGAACCAGGTTATGTATCCATCCACGCTTGATGTTTATGGACTTACAAGGCTTTACGCAGGGAACTTCGGCCAAAACGTTCAGCTGCCTCCATACATTCCCTACGTAATGCTAGCTGAAGGCGCGATTCCTCCTCCAGAAACAAGTCTGTTGGAAGATTATAAGAAGTACATCCCCATCGTGGGAGTGCTTTTACTGTTAATAATTGCCGTCGCGGTGTTAGGACAGTTCATGAAAGAGAAGAAACATGAAGAAACAGTGCTACAGCCGCCTCCGCCACCATCACCTGATGGGTGAAGTAGCATTCGAGTTAGGTGTTGCAGGCTTTTCTAATGCCAAACTGTGCGCCATCAGTGAGTTCCTCAGGGTAAGGTTCGAAAAACGTTTGGTTCATCAAGTATTCTTCCTTGATGATTTTTCAATACTGGGATATATTTTCACATTCTCAAAACACTACTCGGAGAACCGCTTTTCAGTATGAAGCCGTCAACTTCGCTTAAGGAATTCAAGAACGACTCTGAAAAACTTCGCATCTTTTCAGTTAGATCCAAACCAGTTGCTGGCTGCAAGAATTTCTGTTCATCTTTGACTAACACGATCCGCAATGGATCACGTGGAACACCAAGCTCTATTCCAACCTCTGGACACACGGGAATGAATTCCACGCAGGGCTTTAGCTTCTCAACAAAGTCGTCTGCAATGATCTGCGCATTACATCGTGCACGTTCGTAAGTGATGCATTTGCTGACTAAGACGGTGGGTTTTGTGAACCTTCTCACTTCTAAGCGCCTGCCAGAGACAACAGTTCGAAGTCGAGCTAAGCATATTCCTACTCGACTTTTTCAAATTGATCTTTTGTTGCTCCACATATGGGGCAAACCCAGCTTTCGGGAAGTTCTTCAAAGGGAGTCTCCGGTTTCACCCCTGAGTCGGGATCGCCGTTTTCAGGGTCATATATGTAGCCACAAACTGTGCATCTGTACTTATCCATTCTTTTACCCTCCTGCGCTGTTTCTGTCTTCAAATAGGTTGGAGCTGAACTGGGAGTCGTGCCTCGTTTTGTTTCGCGGTAGTATGCATAGGTCATTGGTTCCTCACTGTTCAATATTTCGGCGTCAACGACTTTGCCTATGAAAAGGGTATGTGTTCCCGCGTCGACTTCCTTGGTGACTTCAGTTTCCATATACGCAATTGAATCATCAAGGACTATACGCGTTCCAGTTTTTCCAATTTTGAAGTTGACACCTTCGAACTTGTCAACGTCTCTTCCGCATCTAAAACCAAAACCGCCTATGAGCTTCAGCGGAGCGTTCTTAGAGAGAACCGAAACTGCAAAGACATTAGTCTGTTTGATCAACTCATGTGTAAAGTTTTGCTTGTTGATACACACTGTCAGTGTTTCTGGCTGCGATGTCACCTGAAAAACAGTATTGGCAATCTGACCGTTGCATCTGTCTTTTCCAGAAGTCACGATATACACGCCGTAACTGATCTTGTGTAAAGCTTCAAGATTCATTGCTCAACCTCTAATACGAAATGTTCCCAGTTTTTCGATCACTTGATATTGGCTAAACAGTCAAGACGATGAGTTATTTAAACGCTAACGTGCGTCATAATCTTGAACGCGATCCATTTCGTGCTTTTTCGGGCAAATATCACCTACCTTTTTTTCTTAGGTAGACCACCGTATCGAGTCTTAGGCTTGGGGCAGATTCACCCACGAAGAAGAAGGCTGAAGAGTACAGCAAACGCGCGTTATTCGCCGTGACTTCAAGATTGTTGGGCCAAGCGCTGTTTCTTCCCTTTGTATTCTTGTGCTATGATCATGGTGGATGATAATACCACACTCTGCACTTTTCTTATCTTTTCAGAGAGAACATCTTCCAGCGTATGCAAATCGTTCACTGTGACTTTCGCGATAACATCGTATTCGCCGTAGGTTATGCTTGAAATTTGAACCTCGTCCAACTATGCAAGTTGCTTGCTGACTTCTTTCTCCATACCTGAATTTACCTTGAAAAGAATGTATGCCTGAACCGCCATTATCATCAACTTGACGGGCAGAATCCTCTAACTTCTATATTTAATTGTTTTGCGATTCTTCTAGTTGGCTATCGCTTCTGGGGCAATTCTGAGAATACCTTTCTTTCCGACTCTCAATTGTCTTTCGCCCCTGAACGTGGATATACTTGCATTCTCAATTTCAACAGTGTCTCCAACAGACACCGAGTTAATCTGTTCATTCCACAAGCATAGTCGGATCTTCCCGGTCTCATCACTTACTAACGCGTTTGCCACGCTTGCCATATTTCCAAATCTTGTTACGACAAGCACTGGCTCAGAGACTTCTAAGATCTCAGCCTTTAGAGTGACCCGTTTCATTCCTATTCTCAAGTCCTTTATTTGAAGAGGCTGTAGCTTTCTGTATTGCTTCATGGAACGCCCATTCGTTGCATCATCTGTTCTTATTTTGATGGGATTGCTTTGCGCCATCAAAAATTCTCTTGACAATGGAAATTGCGCTACAACTTTCGAACCATTAGTAATAAGAAGAATTATCTTGTCTCTTTTTTCCTGCCGACGTTCAATTGAAAGACTTCCGCACATAGATTTCTGGTTTTTCCCCGCCGTGACTAATGCTTCGAAAAACTTGTCAGCGTCAACTTCATACTTCAATGAAAGAAGTGCAAGGTACTCACTGGATGACACTCTGTTTCGCATAGCCTCAGGATCCTCTTTCTATCAGCTCCATGTCCATTGCCGCGATAGTCTTCGACCTGCGTTCGCATTTTCTAGATGGCATTTCCCTCGGGTCCATAAATCTCAACTAGTGTGCAGGTTTCACTCATTTCACGAATTTTGTTGGGTGCCTCTTGAACCTCTTCTTGCAGGTGACGCTGCAAAAATGATAGGTTTCGCCATCAAAAGTAATTTTGAACTTGGATGTTTTTTCGTCTAGAACCGTGCCGCAAACTGGGTCTTTGGGCATTATGTTGGTCTTAACCTCAAGGAAAAGTGTACATTCTGCCTATTATGATTAGTGGTAAAAAAAAAGAAAGGTTTGGGAACGAAGTAAGGATGTTAGCAGGTGAGCTTAGTATCTTTGTGGTGGTCTTCGTTTAGAATAACATTCTCGGCAGTATACGGGTCTGCTTCCGTCGGGCTTGAACGGAACTTCGCATTCCTTTCCACAGTCGGCGCAAACTGCCTTGTGCATCTCTTTCTTATACATTTACTATTCAACTCCTATTCTGTTGAGTGCAAAAAGTTGTGTATTCTTGCACGCCTTTCCTAATTATTAGGGCTGATTTAAATCTATTCGTTTACCAGCGTAGCTTTTCCGTGTCAATGCAAGGCATTGCGTTTCGATGGCCGCTACCGTTGGGGGCCTCAGTTTCCTTCATTTCCTCAATCGTCGTTTTGGTCAAGGCCTTTATGTTGTTGAAATCTGCAAGTTCGCCGTAGCTTACAAGAGTTATGGCTGTTCCTTCTTGCCCCATTCTGGCTGTTCTCCCGATTCTATGGAAGTAGACCAACGCTTCCAGAGGCACGTCGTAGTTTATTATGTGAGTTATTCCCTGAATGTCTAAGCCCCTTGCAGCAACGTCGGTTGCAACAAGCAGCGCCAGTCTTCCCCTTCTGAACAAGTCAGTGACGCAGTCTCGTTGGGGCTGAGTGAGTCCGGCATGCAATGGTTTTGCATCGTATCCTCTGTCTCGCAACTTCTCCGCCAGAATGCTTGTTTCTGAACGTCTTTTGCAGAATATTATAGCGCGACCTATGTGGTTTTCATCCAATATGTTGCAAAGAACCTCAAACTTGTCATAGGGATTCACAACCATGTAATATTGGTTCATCTGTGTGAGAGCTATTTCGTCCTTGCTAACGAGTATCTTTTCAGGATTCTTCATGTATCTATTGCATATTTTCATTACTTGCTGGTCTATTGTCGCGGAGAAAAGACTCGTCTGCCTATTCGACGGTACTCTTGAGAGTATGTATTCAATGTCCTCTATGAAACCCATGTCAAGCATTCTATCAGCTTCGTCGAGAACGACAACGTCTACGAATCCCAGATTTAGGATGCGCCTTTCAAGCAGGTCGATTAGGCGACCTGGCGTTCCAACAACAATCTGAACGCCGCCTCTCAAAGCGTGTATTTGTCTTTCTATGGGTTCTCCACCATAAACGGGCAAGACTCTAAGCCCTGCGTACTTTCCAAGTCGACGAATGTGCTCTGCAACTTGCACAGCAAGTTCACGAGTTGGCACTAAGACCAAGCCTTGAACTTCCCTAGTTTCTGGGTTCATCCGCTCAACCATCGGAATTCCGAAGGCTGCCGTTTTGCCTGTTCCGGTCTGTGCCTGACCAATAACGTCTTTGCCTTGAAGCAAAGGAGTTATTGCTTGAGCTTGAATTGGAAAAAGGTCGTTGAACCCAAGCTCTTCGATACCTTTCATGACTTCCACGCTTAGTGGCAAGTCCTTGAAACATGTTTGCATATTTTACATCTCCTGCCACAAAAATTGTGCATGCATTTTCCAAAAGCTTTCA
>Ga0315280_10001850_pt1 | contig 35425 bp, 38 predicted proteins | sample YL17G06_40_MG_FD_203697 | JGI IMG/M metagenome (GOLD analysis project Ga0315280, IMG submission 203697) | Sediment microbial communities from Yellowstone Lake, YNP, Wyoming, USA - YL17G06_40 | ecosystem: Environmental > Aquatic > Freshwater > Lake > Sediment | place: USA: Wyoming | collected...
TCACCATAAAGGTGGAAAGGCTGATGCGGAAAGCCTCTTCTTTAAAGAAGCTGGCTACGCCGTAGTTGTCGGTGAAAAAGTTGAGAGAGCGGTTGAAAATTGTTGATGTGTCTTGCTGGAGTGTTCTAATGAGGAGCGTGGGTTAGGTGTTGTATTCTTCGTAGTTTTCTAGGAGTATGGTTGTGGTGATTGTGGTGTGTGTTTCAGCGGTGGGCTTGGGTGTTGGGGGTCGGTTTTTGGAGCCTGTCCAGAAGAGGGTCCATCCGATTATCTTCTCTGTCTGTACTATAGTGGTGACTATTGCCGTTTGTTTAGTGACGCAAAAATGTTGAATGGCGCCGAAACAACATTTACCTTGTCGTAAAAGGGTGCTGAAACATGTTTAACTGTGCTTATTCGTTAGTGAACGGGGTGTTGGAGAATGGTTGAGGAAACCGTTTGGGTTGAGAAAGAATACGTTAGGCCGCGTCTGAGGCCTGATGAGCTTTTGTTAATGTATCGTTTGGTTGATAATCAGTACTGGTTGTTGAGGAGGCATTCGCATCTCTTGTGGAATTTGGGGGATGTTAGCAGGCTACGGCGTAAACTCTTAAGGACTCTGAACAGGTGCCGCACGCGAAAATATCAGATAAGCCTCCGCGAGAGACTTTACTGAACAACAAGCTGCGCTTTGGAACACAGAAAAATCGTTTGGGAAGAAATATTCGGACCGTACGGCCTCGACGTCCATAAACGAAGCTACCAAAGACAGCGTAAAAGAATCGCCTACAAACTCAGAAACCCAAAAATACTCCAAATCAGCTTCCAAACCATGCGACGCTGGAAAGAAACTTTTTTTGTGGAAGATATGGGTTATTGTTCTACAACATTTGTATAGATGTTATGTAGAATATCGTTTAAATACTAGGGTTTCGATTTGAAGGGTTGAGGAAGGAGAAGTCGAGACTGACCTGTGAACGTTGGTGACAAGGTGAATGTTAGTAGCAATGTCTTCGTTTCCGCTTCTGTCAGGGAGGGATTGGGTTAGTGGAGTCTGAGAGTCGGGTTGAGCGGGATGCGTTTCGGAGCAAGCTTAAGGAGCAGTGGGGGCTTCTGTGGACGGAGCGGTTTGATGATAGGGTTAGGGCTGAAGGAGTTTCTGTTCGTGATTACCCGTTGCTTTTTACGAGTCGCGGCCACGTTATATTTGCAACTAGGGATGCTAAGGCTCCGAGTTTTTCGCAGATAATGGAGGTTTGGGCGTCTCAGGGTCTGGTTTATTCTCCTGATCCTGATGTTGGCGGATGGGGCAAGTTCGTTCGGACTGAATTGAACAGGGCTGCTCATTCGAGAGCCAGAACCTATGTTAACGGTCAGTCCAAGTGTGAGAAAGAGAAGCAGCAGTTGAAGAAGGGCGGCAGGGGCTGGCTTCACAAGTAGCATGTGTGCCTTGTCTTAGGTTTCAGTGTTTTCCGCTGTTCTGTTTGTGTTTGGTTGTGTTCTAGATGGTTAAGTACAGAGACGGGTTGCGTATCATAGCGGATATTCTGCATGCTGCTGGCAGTGGTACGAAGAAGACGCGGATAATGGGTCTTGCAAACTTGAGTTACAGGCTTTTGGAGAAGTACTTGGGGAAAACGGTTCAGACTGGTTTCTTACGCCTGAACGATGAGGGCTATGAAGTTACGGAGAAGGGTCAGGCTTTTCTAGAAAAATACGAGGATTTTTCTAGTAGATACTCGAAGTTGGAGAGCGAACTTCAAAGCGCTATTTTTGAAAGGGAAATCTTGAAGAGAATGTGTCAGCCTTTGGAGAACTGTAAGCTTAAGACGGTGGTTGGGCGGAAACGCTAGGTGAAAAGGGTGTGTTGAAACGGGTTTTGAGGGGTTCTGTTTCTTTCTTGTTGGTTCTTGCTTTGGCGGGTCTGTTTTCGCATGGTGTTTTAGTTGTTCGTGGAGTTGATGAGGCTTCATCGAGTGTTGGGGAGGCTGATGTTGCGGTTCGCCGGGCTTTCAACGCTACTTTGGATGCTGAGAGGGCTGGGGCGAACGTTTCTGGTTTGATTTTGAGGCTGAATGAGGCTGGGGAGATTCTGACGGAAGCTGAAATCGCGCTTGGAAACGGGAATTCAAGCGAGGCTGCCGGCAAGGCTGGCCAGTGTATCGGAATTGCCGAGAGTGTTAAGGACGACGCTGATGTTTTGAAGGCGTCGGCTTTGGATGGGGCTCGGACGGTTTTTTGGGCGTCTCTTACTTTTTCTGTGGTGGGCATTCCCGTGTTCGTTGCTGTTCTGGAGTTTGTTTGGCGGCGGTTCAAGCGCGGCCATGTCAGGAGGATGTTGGGTATGAATCTTGAGGTGGCGGCTGATGAAGCTTGAAGACTGCAAGGTTGTTTTTGCTGCTGTAGGGTTGATTGGCGTTTTGATTTTTGCTTCGCCAACGCTGGGCTTGGTGCTGCATTTGCCGGGCGGTGAGAAGTTTTCGGAGCTTTGGGTTTTGGGTCCGGGCCATATGGCTGAGAATTATCCGTTTAACGTTAGAGAGAATGAGAGTTATTTGGTTTATGTTGGGGTTGGCAATCATATGGGTTCTTCAACGTATTATGTTGTGTATGTGAAGTTTAGGAACCAGACTGAGCCTTTGCCTAATGCTACGGCTGGAACGCCTAGTCCGCTTTCGCCGTTGTTTGAGTATCGTGTGTTTCTTGAAGAAGGCGAGAGTTGGGAGGCTCCTTTAATGTTTTCGTTTTCTGGGGTTTCTTTTTTTGAGAATCGGTGTTTGGTTGAGAGTTGTATAATGAATGATGTGGCTTTCAGGGTTGATAAGTTGGCTTTATGGGATGGAGAGAACAATGGCTATTACTATCAGGTTTTCATTGAACTTTGGATTTATGAGGCTGAGTCTGATGCCTTTCAGTTTCATAATCGATTTGTGAATAGATGGTTGAACATGACGGGTATTTAGTGTTGTTGCCCACCTTTTTGTGCGAGGATTTTTTCTGAAAAAACGTTGTTTTTAACATTCTTTGTGTATTAGGGTGAGCATTGTAGAAACGTATTTAAGTATATTTTTCTACTTTTCTCTTGGTGAAGAAATTGACTGCAACCATAAAAATCGAACATGCGAAAAAGGAAAAGCTAGACAAGTTTCTCGCCTCCTTATTACTCCGACAAGGCGTGAAAATAACCCTTCAAGAGGTAGTTGGCTTAATAGTGGACTACGCCCTCGAAAACGAAGAGGATATCATCAAAAGACTGAAAGAGTTGCCTCCTATAGAAGAGGATCCCGCGTGGAAAGCCCTTGAAAATCCCGTGCACTGGGGAATAAAAGACTCCTCAAAGAGGATAGACGAATTCCTTTATGGGAGATAGGCCTTTGGCCGTTTTCATTGACACGGGCGTTTTTGTTGCTTTACGAAACGCTGACGACGAACTGCACATAAGAAGCAAACAGCTAATAAAGAAGGCGTTGAAAGGCGAATTCGGCAGGGTGTATACATCCGACTATGTAATAGACGAAGCAGTAACCACGGCCCTTGTGAGGACAAGAAGACACGACTTAGCTGTAGACATTGGCAAATACATCATTGAATCACCAAGAATCACAAAGCTTTGGACAGCAAAAGACACCTTTGATGTGTCATGGCAAAAATTCAAAACCTTCAAGGATAAACCCCTAAGTTTCACCGACTGCACATCATTAGCTCTCATGGAGAAAAACCGCGTCAACCAAATCATGAGCTTCGACTCAGGCTTCGACGGATTAATTCAGAGAGTCTATTAACTAGGTTTCTAATAGTGTTCCCAAACGGCGCACAACCATGCGCGCGTCGCCTTTTTGTGCGAGGATTTTTTCTGAAAAACGTTGTTTTTAACATTCTTTGTGTATTAGGATTCAAATATGAAAGCATATGCTCAGATTTTGTTTGAATGAAAGTTTGCAGATGAAGAAGTTTCGAGGCTTTGGCATGAAGGGGTTTTCGAAGGTTCTTGTTACTGGTGGTGCGGGTTTTATTGGCTCTCATTTGGTGGATTGTTTGATGCGGATGGGTTGTTTTGTTAGGGTTGTTGATAACCTTAGTGGTGGTAGTTTGGGTAATGTTGAGGGTTGGTTGGGTGATTCTCATTTTGAGTTTGTTCGTGGGGATTTGAAGGATTTGAATGTGGCTGAGAAAGCTGTTGATGGTGTTGAGGTTGTTTTTCATTTGGCTGCCAATCCTGAGGTTCGTGTGGCTGAGGTTGATCCTTCGGTTCATTTTCGTGAGAATCTGTTGACAACTTTTAACGTTTTAGAGAGCATGCGGAAGAGTGAGACTGCGAGGTTGATTGTTTTCTTTTCTTCTTCGACGGTTTACGGTGAACCTGACAGTTTTCCTACCCGTGAAGATTATGGTCCGCTTTTGCCGATTTCTGTTTATGGGGCTTCTAAGCTTGGTTGTGAGTCTTTGATTGGTGCTTATTGTCACACTTTCGGTGTTAGGGGTTTCGTTTTTCGCCTGGCTAATGTTGTTGGTGGCAGATCCGGTCATGGTGTGATTGTGGATTTTATTCGTAAGCTTCTAGAGAATCCGAGGGAGCTTGAGATTTTGGGTGACGGCAGTCAGAGCAAATCATATTTGCACGTTAAGGATTGTGTTGATGCGGTTTTTGTTGGTTTGAAACATTTTCTTGGTGAGAAAGAGGCTTTTGAAGTTTATAATGTTGGTTCTTTGGATAGGGTTGATGTTAAGCGTATTGCTGAAATTGTTTGTGAGGAAATGGGGTTGCGGGATGTTGCTTTTAGGTTTACTGGTGGGGTTGATGGGGGTCGTGGATGGAGAGGCGACGTAAAGACTATGTTGCTTTCTGCGGATAAGTTGGTAAGTATCGGTTGGAAACCTTCAATGAATAGTGAAGAGGCTGTTAGGCTGGGCTGTCGTGAACTTCTACGATCTATCTATAAGAAAAATTGAGCACGCGTATCAGAGATAGCGGAAGGAACGAAAAAGCTGAGCAGGTTCGGTATTGAGGAGTCCCTAGCGGATGGAATAATTGTCCGGCAGCACACGAGGGGTATTGCGTGCGCGGAGGTTTTTGAGGGTGGAAAGCTTAAATCTTTTGACGAATATTTATCTGGTAGGTGTCCTTCGGTGGATGTGAAAGTTAAGGTTACGAGGGAGGGAGTCTTCATTCCTGAAGAGCTTTTCAGGGAGATGATTAGCGCGTGTGTTAAGGTGGAGCAGATTCTAGCCACTTTAGAGACGCTTGCGGATGAAGAGGCGTTGAAAACCATTGCGAAGAGCAGAGAAGAGGTGGCTAGGGGCGAGTACGTTGAATGCTCAATCGACGATTTGGAGAGCGTTTTGAAGTAGGATGCCTTATAAAGCTAGGTTTTCAAGGATTTTTCTCAAAAAAGAGGAGAAGTTGCCAAGCAACGTTAAATCAAGAGTGGTTGAAGTGTTAAGGGAAATACTTGTGAACCCTCATGTTGGGGTTCCGTTGGTTGGCCCTCTTAGAGGTTTATGGAGAGTAAGAATTGGGAAATACAGGGTTCTCTACGAAATTGAGGAGAAAGAGAAAATAGTTGTTTTTCATGACGTTGATCTGAGAAAAAGAGTTTACTAGAAAGGAAATGTGTTAAAGTAATAGACAGATGGAGAAACTGTTTGTCGTTGCGGCTTGAGCACTTAGAAATTTAGCGCGTCTCGCCACAGAAGCTAGTCTGACCCTAGTATTTTTCAGCCCCTACCCCCTAGGTTTTTTCTTCTAATGAGGATTGCCTGTTATGGTTGAGGTGAGAGACTTGGACAAATTTTCGAAGGTTCTGGTGACTGGTAGGGCTGGTTTTATTGGGAGTCATCTTGTGGATGGGTTGTTGGCTGAGGGGTTTGAGGTTTGGGTTTTGGGTCCTGGGCATATGGCTGAGGACTATCCGTTCAACGTTACTGCTGGCGTGAGTTATTTGGTTTATGTTGGTGTTGGTAATCATTTGGGTTCTTCGACCTATTATGTTGTGTATGTGAAGTTTAGGAACGAGACTGAGCCTTTGCCTAACGTGACAACTGGGGCGCCGAGTGTTCTTGTGCCTTTGTATGAGTATCGAGTGTTCCTTGAGGACGGCGGAAACAGCGACGTTCCTTTGATTTTTTCGTTTTCCAACGTGTCTTTTTCTGGTGGCCAATCTGCTGTTGGGAGTCTTACGGTAAATGGTGTTCCTTTTAATGTTGACAAGTCTGTTTCGTGGGATGCGGAGAACAGGGGTTATTTTTATGAGCTTTTCATGGAACTTTGGATTTACGATCTGGCGTCGGATGGGTTCAGTTTTCATAATCGTTTCGTTAGCCGTTGGCTTAACATGACAGCTTCTGTTTGACATGTGGTTTATTGTTCTAGCGCAAAGAGAGCGAAGAAGGTGAAGTTGAAACCTAGAGTTGTAATACTCAAAGGATATGAAAGTGTATTTGATTCATTTGTTGTTGGTCATTTGCTTAGGATAATGCATGATGAGGTGAATTGGGGTTGAGAACAATCCTTGCTGTCGGCGCTCACCCTGATGATGTGGAGTTGGGATGCGCCGGAACTCTGGCGTTGCACAAGTTGAACGGGGATAAAGTGTACCTTCTCGTCTTGACTAAGGGAGAAGCTTCTGGAGATGTTGAGGTTAGGGAGAAAGAGTGTAGAAGGGCTGCGGAAATATTGGGTGTTGACGGCTTGTTCTTCGGTGGGCTGGAAGATACGAATGTGCATGATGGAAGAGAAACCATAGATGTTATTGAGAAGGTTATTGATGAGGTTAAACCTGACGTGATTTATGCGCCCACTCACAAGGACACGCATCAAGATCATAGGAACACGGGATATGCGACTCTGTCTGCTGGCAGACGTTGCAAGATGATACTGTCGTATGAAGGGGCCAGTACGCAGAGAGATTTCACACCTCAAGTTTTTGTAAATATAGAGAAGACTTTTGAATTGAAGAAGAAGGTGACGCGTGTTTTTGGTTCTCAATTGAATAATAGTCGTGGAGGGTACGGGTTGGCTGTGAAGGGTATTGAAGGATTAGCTAAGTATCGGGGGTACCAGTCTGGGTTGGAGGTGGCTGAAGCCTTTGAGGTTGGAAAGTTTATTTTTGAGGTTTGAGGAGATTTTATGGCTGCGAGATCTCACATTTTTGTCGATGATTTCAAAGAGCTGGTAGATTCGTGTGTTTCTTTCTACGTGGAAAACGAGGATAAGATGGGTCTAGAAAGCGTTCGTGAAAGGCGAGGTAAGCTTTCTGGTTTTGTTGAGGTTTTCCATAAAGATTGTGGAACGTTGACGCCTTCTGTTCAGAGGAGAATCGAAGATCTTAGAGATGGAGTTGGGCTTGTTTTGATGACGGCGCATCAGCCTAATTTTTTTGCTTACAGTGGAGTCTTCCGTAAGGCTACGTTAATCTTTGTGTTGGCGAAAAGGCTTGAGGAACTGCTGAATGTTCCAGTTGTTAACTTTTTTGGGATTGCGGATCAAGATTTTACGGACGACCGATGGGTTAGGTCATGTCAGCTTCCTGCGGTGCAGAGGAGCGGGGGTATCCTATCCATAGATGTGAAGCTTCCTGAAAAGTTGATGCTGAACAGGGTGGCTAAGCCTTCCTCTGATGTCCTAAATGGCTGGAGGAGTGAGATTGAGAAGTGGCTTAACGATGCTGTTAGGTCTGTGGAGGGACTTTGCAAGGTGTTGGGTTTTCCAGAGGTGTACTCTACTTCCTCTGTGTCGACTTTGCGTGAAAATTTAGTGTCTTTTTGGAGTGTTATTGAGGGTTGTTATGGGTGTTCGGAGAATTATTCGGATTTTAATGCTTTCGTAATGTCGAAGATCGTGAATGATGTATGGGGGTACGACACAGTGTTCTCACGTTTCTCAGAATGCCAGCAAGCTTTTGCTGACGAGTTTGGCTTCTTGCTGTCTCGTTTTGGGGATTACTCACGGTTGTTGAGGGAGGCAAGTGAGATGCCACATGATGAACGTGTTGGTGGTGGAGTTTCAGATCAAGAGCCTTTGTTGGCTCCTTTTTGGTATCACTGTGATTGTGGAAGTAAGGTTAAGCTGTTTTTGAGAGAAAAAGATGGGATTTTGTTTGGGGAGGGAAATTGTGTGGGTTGTGGGAAACTTTACGAGTTAGAGTTTGGAGCTAAAAACGACCCGGATATATCGAATTTTGCCTCGCGGATATCGGCGAGAGCCCTTTCCATGCCTTTAGTGTTTTTTAACGGTTTGATGCCGTCCTGTTACGTTGGGGGCGTTGGAGGCATGAGGTATTTGATGGAGGCTGAACATGTTGCAGAGGGACTGGGGATTGCTTTTCCTCCTATTGTTGTTTGGCGGCCGCGTGACAAGTATCTAGGAGTGGGGCAGATAGAGGCTTTGTTGGAACTTAAGCGGATCTGTAGCGAGTTGGGTGTTCGGGATGTTTCCGCAGCTAAGGATTTGCTGGAGTCTCGCATAGGTGAAATACGTGGGCGTCTTGAAAAGCTTGAGGTGTCAAAGGAGAGAATTGTGGAAAAATTGAGGAAAAATCCGCATGATGAGGAGTTGAAAGAAGAGATAAAAAAGGTTTCAATAAGTCAAACTGAGTTCAGAAAATCCTTAAATCTTTCGGTTATTAGTCATGAGTTGAAGATTCTTGAGAACGTTTCAACTGTTTTGGATTTGATACCGAGCATATTAGATTATGCGGTGAACGTAGGGCTGAAGGAGACAAGTGAGCAGTGGATACGGCATTTAGGTGAGGATGGAAGTTTGTCTTCAGATGTTCGTCTTGAATCTGTTTTGAACCAAAATGTGAAGTTAGATGCGGTTTTCTGGAAAGATGTTTCCTCCTTGTATAGTGAATTGTTATAGAATTTTCTTCCTTAACTGTTTAAGTAAGACGAAAAGAAAATTTTATATGTTGAGAGTTAACGGTTTGCTTCTATGTTGGTGGAGAAATGGAGAAGGATGGTAGTCCCCTTTCAGTGTTGGTGATAGTTGCGGCGCTGAATGAGGAGGAAGGCATTGGTCCCACTTTAGCGGAGCTTAGAGAGGTTTTGATGGATCCGAGGTTTTTGGTTGTTGATGGCAACAGCACGGATAGGACTGTTGAAGTTGCAAGGAAGATGGAGGCTGAGGTTTTGTTTCAAGAAAGTTTGGGTAAGGGAGATGCTATAGCGCAGGCGATTAGACACGTTGACTCAGATGTGAAGTATGTGGTTTTCATTGATGCAGATTTCACTTATCCTGCTGGGTATTTGCCTGAGATGATTCGAATTTTGGAGGAAAATCCTGAAGTTGGTATGGTAACTGGAAACAGGTTTAATGATTCGTTTGAGTTAAGGTCGATGAAGAGTCCCTTCTTTGTGGGGAACAGATTTTTAGCTTTAGCCCAACGCTTTCTTAACGGTGTAAGTCTTAAGGATCCTTTAACTGGTTTTAGAGTTGTTAGATGGCGGATATTGAAGAATTGGGAGCCGAAGTCAAAGGGGTTTGACATAGAAGCTGAGATAAATTATCGAGTGGAAAGGCAAGGATACAAAACCGTGGAAATTCCAATAGATTATAGGGATAGGCTGGGCGAGAAAAAACTGAAACTGAGACATGGATTTACAATTCTGAGAAGGATTATGGTAGAAAGCATTTGATCGATGTTGAGTAGAAAAGTTGTTTCAGCTAACGAAAGTTGATCGTAGTTTTAATCCGTGAGTTGTGTGAAGATTTTGGGCAGAGAAAGCTTAAGGGTTGCCGTTATTGGATTGGGTAAGATGGGGATACTGCATGCTAGTATTTTGAATACGTTGCCTGATGTTCAGCTTACTGCGTTGTGTGACAAAAGTGCTATGATTCGAAAGTTTTGTAAAAGGGTGTTTGAGGGGGTTCATTTGGTGGGTGATGTGGAGGAGCTTTCTGATTTACGTCTCGATGCGGTTTACGTAACAACACCGATATCCTCTCATTTTTTTGTTATTAGGACTGTATACTCAAAGGGAATAGCATGTAACGTGTTTGTTGAGAAAACGCTTGCGTCAAGCTATGATAAAGCGAAGGAGTTGTGTGAGTTAGCTCAAAGTTTTGGAGGTGTTAATATGGTTGGTTATCAAAGAAGGCTGAATGTTAGCTTTAGGAAGGCTAAGGATCTGCTGACTCAAGGGACTATAGGACAAGTAGCTTCTTTTAATGCGTATGCTTACTCATCAGATTTGTTAGGGAGTAGGAAAAACTCCAAAACATCCGTGTTTAGAGGGGGTGTTCTTAGGGATTTAGGCGCCCATGTAGTGGACTTAGCATTATGGTTCTTTGGCGACTTGACGGTTGACTCAGCTAAGCTGGAATCGGTAACTGAGAGAGATTCTGAAGATTCTGTTTACTTCAGAGTTAATGGATCGAATGGCTTGGAAGGAGAGTTTAACGCATCGTGGTGTATGGAAAACTATCGCCTACCTGAGTTTGGGCTGCTGATTAAGGGTTCTGAGGGAATCATGAGAGTAGATGAGGATAAGGTGGAGTTAAAACTGGATAATGGGAAGTCATCTATGTGGTATAGGCATGACCTTAACGATAACGTGGATTTTCTGCTTGGAGCACCAGAATTTTCCCGTGAGGACAAGTGCTTCGTTAAGTCGGTGTTAGAAGGTTGTAATGCGGAACCCAGTTTCTACACTGCTTCTAAAGTTGACTACATTATTGACCAAGTAAAATGTGGATCTGGCTAAAATGAGTAACGAAAGTAAAAAGATGTTGCTGGTCGGTGATAACCCGTTCCATGGTATAAGTCATCTCTCACAGGAAAGGGCTAGAGTTAGAGGTGATGCGATAACCCATGCAGAATATGCTGCTAAGTTAGTTATGACTTCCCTTGAGAATGGGGCTAATGGCTTCATGTTCTCGGTTAGTGACACAACTCTTTCGATATTAAGAAAAATTCGTGAAACTGGAGGAAGTGAGCGCCTAAGACTTTATGCTCTCGTACCGTACGCTTATGAATACGTTAGACTAGTTACTCAGATAGGCGTCCTTGGATTAGCTAAAAAATTCGCGAAGCAAATAGCATTTTCAGGAAATGTGAGAGCAATCGCAATGGGTCTGAAGGGAGTTATAAGAACAGATCCTGTAGCACTCATGAAGACGTATCTGATTTATGAAATCTCTAAGATAAAATCGTCAGCCGGTAAACAAGCAAATCTAGACTGTGTATTGCTTCACGAGATAATAACCGATATGGCGCTAGCTCTGGACTTAGATTGGCTCTTCAAGGCATACGTAGACTTCATGTTAGAACTTGGAATACAACCTGGCTTTGAAACCCGTAATTTCGCGTACTTAGTAAATAAATTCAGAGATTGGAGCATGGACTTCAGTAAAATAATTATCGCTACTCCCTTCAATAAGGTGGGGTTCCAAATGAACCCTTCCAGAACAGAATGCGAGAAAGCCTTAGCATGTCTTCCTGAGCCTAACATAATAGCAATGGGCATCTTGGCAGCGGGATACCTTAAGCCTCCGGAAGCGATAAAGTATATACGAAGTCTGTCCAACCTGAAAGGTATCGTTGTAGGTGTATCGAAAGAACAGCATGCGCGTGAAACATTTAAGCTTCTTAAAGAGAACCTTTTCTAGGGTTACTAAGAGAAAATGAGAGAAAATTTTTCGTCCAATGAAAGGGTAGGAATAAAAAAGTAGTCAGAGCCTAGTTTTATGATTGGAAGTGGGTTGCTATGAAAAGGGATTTTACTATATGTTTTATTGCGCCAGAATTTCTTCCTCTTTGGGGAGGCGTCGGTTCATATAGTGTCCAATTGCTAGAGAATCTGTCGAAAGAAATGGAAATTCATGTGGTAACGTTGAAACGACTGTTAAAGAATGGATATGGAGTTGCTGGCCGGTCAGAATGTCCTCCAACTTTTGGTGAGAACATTCACATTCATTACATATCCACTGCAAGCGACACGCTCTTCTACAACGTGAGATTTCAGTTCTCTTGTCTCAGAGAGATTCCAAAGCTTCACGACAGATATCATTTCGACCTAATTCATAGCCATCATTGTCACATGCCTGATGTTTTGTTACAATTATCGCATGCCCTTAGAATACCGACTGTGACCACCGTTCATAACATGTTCAAGTGGATGAGAACGTCCATCTTGAAACAGAGCACAAATTTCCAGAACCTTGATCGCTCTGAGAAGGGAATACTTGTTTTCTATCCAATGTTGAAATATCTTGAGCGTTTCTATCTTAGCAATGTTCAGTCATTAATCGCACCTTCAAAAAACTGCAGGGAAGAGTTGATTAACTTTCTCGATATTCCACAAGAGAAAATTCATGTCATTTACAATGGGGTTAATCCAGAAATATTTTCGCCCAATAGCCGCGATGATCCAGTTTTCCTAACTGATCTTCAGTTAACTTCTCGTCCAGTTGTTTTGTTTGTGGGGAGGATAGTTGCACAAAAAGGATTAAAAACCCTCATGGCGGCTGTTCCCCGGGTTGCCGAGCAATTACCGAACGTTTTGTTTATGTTCGTAGGCGCAGGTGATTTTTCTTATTATCAGAGACAGTTAAAAGAGTATGGGGTTTCGAACGAAAATTTCCTTAATTTAGGTTACTTTAGCTATCTTGACATGCCGAAGATATATTCTCTTGCGAATGTTTTCGTACTTCCATCTCCTCATGAAAATTGTTCAGTTAGCCTTCTAGAAGCCATGGGTTGCGAAATAGCGGTGGTTGCTGCCAATGTAGGCGGTAACTCCGAGATTATACGGCCGTATCACAACGGTATGTTATTTACTTCTGAGAACAGTAAAGAACTTGCTGAGATAATTATTCAACTGATTGAAGATGCAAATCTTCAAAAGAAGCTGGGCTTACAAGCAAGGAGGACGGTGATTGAAAAGTTTTCTGTACAGAAGATGGCAGCGGAGACTGTGAAAGTATATGAAGAAGCAGTAGGTTCCTATAGGGAAAGATGTGGATGATGGAATGGTTTCTCCAGAACTTTGGGTTGTGCTATGTAGCGATACTGAGGATAACCAGCCGAATTATGTGCCTGGCTGGTCAAAAAGGGGAAGTAATTATGATAGGAGTCCGGCTATCGTAAGGTGGGATTGGACTGAATTTTGGCATGATCTAAGCGACTATTTTCATGATATAGGAATTCCAATAACATGGTTAATTCGTGCGGACGATGGTCCTATTTACGACTGCATGTTAAGACGGTTTAGAAATGAAATCCTTAAACTAGTATCGAAAGGAGATGAGATAGGGATACACATCCATACGTTTGTTTGGGATTCCATCTATTCAAAGTGGAAGCAAACAAGAGATCCTGTTTGCGAAGCGAGAATTGTTCGTCGCTCTCTCAAGTATTTTGAAGACGTTTTAGGCTTCTCCCCGCATTCCGTTAGGATGGGATGGAATGCAATGAGTAATGAAACAATGGAAATTTTAGATCAGAGTGGGGTTATTGTAGACGCTTCAGCGATTCCTGGGAACTATTGCGGAGGAAAGTTTGGTGGGAGAGACAATTTCTACAACTGGCGAAGTGTCCCACAGAAGCCGTACCACCCAAATCACCAAGATTATAGGTCCCCAGGAGAAATGAAGATCTTAGAAGTTCCGATATCCACCCTTAACTCACCAAGTAAAAGGTTTAGTGGGTTTGTTAACAGACTTTCAAATTTCAGAATAATCTATACGTTTGCACATCTTTTACCGTTGACAAAAAGAGTCATCAATCCTAACTTCTTCTTTTATATCTCTCCTTGGTGGTCTGCATCGATTATCAGCAGAATAGTGGATGAGTATGTGAAAAAAGCAATGAAAAACGGTAAAGCATTTCTTGTAGGGTTTTTCCACTCGTCAGATATTCTAGATCCGAAGAAGGGCTGCGAAAACTCATTCTTCAAACAAAATATAAATCATGTTGTCGAAACTCTTTCAACGTTGAAGAGAATTAACGTTACATTTTCAACGCTCTCTCAAGTTGCTCGAGAGATAAAAAGTTCTAGCAGCCAATAGTAGTTGATAATATGTTAGTAATGGCAACATATTAAAGATATTCCAAAGAATGGAGGATTAACATGGATATTGCAATGGTATCTCATTTAGCGTATCCCCCGTTTATCGGCGGCGTAGAAAAATTTGTTTACTATACTGCAAAGGAATTATCGAGACTCGGCCACAATGTTGAAATCTACACAACAGATCCAACTGGGAACTATTGCGGTGAAAAAGAAATCCATGGAATTCAATTTCACAGTTTCCACAGTATCGCTCCCTATGGGATTTACTACTTTTCTGAGGGCTTATTGCGAAGCCTCGTCAAACTAAAAAACTTTGATGTAGTTCATGCTAATGCTTATGGAACATTTGCGGTTCTTGCGAGTGTTTTAGCAAAAAAAGTCAACAATATTCCAACAATTGTTCAGACTCACTTGGCAGCTCCAAGAACAAAAAAAGTGCTTCACCAGATCTATGGTCCGACCTTTGGGGCTTATATTCTTAATACATGCGACAGGGTAGTAGTAGTTTCACCTGCAGAGTACCTCTTTTTACCTATCTTGAGGAAATATACCCAAAAAGTTACCTGGATCCCAAATGGTGTTGACTTCGAAAAAGTCAATTCTTATTATCAATCTACACCATCTCGATTTGATACAAACACTTTTCACCTGCTCTGTGTAGCAAGGCTTGAAAAGATGAAGGGTGTTGAAAACGCGATTTACCTTTTGCACGATTTTGGAGAAAAGCACCCAGTTTGTCTGACTGTTGTGGGAGAAGGACCGGATAGACATCGTCTAGAAGAACTAACGGAAAAGTTAGGCTTGAAAAAAAAGGTCCAATTTCTGGGCAAAATAAGCGAAGACAAACTATACCAGATTTATGCGAAAACGCATGTTTTTCTTTCCCTCTCAGAATATGAATCTCATAGTTTATCACTACTCGAGGCAATGGCTTTTGGTATTGTACCAATCGCAACTAAAGTTGGAGGAAACATCCTCACGATTGATGATGGACGAAATGGAATTTTAATTCCATTCCCAGTGAGCCGTTCACAGATAAGATCAGTTCTTGAAGAACTGGTTAAAGATTTGAGCCGTCTTTCGAAAATGGGCATGAATGCAAAAAGTAAAGTAATGCAAGAATATAACTTGAAAAAAAACACATTGAAACTAGTGCAATTATATGAACGCGTCATTGATGTGTAAGCGTCCATTTTATAAAACTTTTGCGCTATTAATGCATGTTTAAAGCCGAAACGATAGAATATGGAGTTAATGGTTACAGCGAGCGAAAAAGTACATACTTTATGACATAGGATCAAGTGGTTGATGAACTGTTGAAAATATACAATCATGTCATGCCCAACTTGAAATTTGAATGCGAAGTAATATGCCAAACGACTCAGGTGCCCATGCGTTGAAAGAGCGTCAATTAGTCATTGTTCATGATAATTTAAACCTGTGCGGCGGAGCTGAAAGATTAGCAATCAGCTCCATTGAAGCAGTAAAGACCAAAAACTACAAAATTTTCTTGGTTACACGCATAAGAACAGACTGGAGCAGAATTCAGCGTATTTTTTGCAAGCAAGTACGTGTCGAACGAGAGTACTGCTTGCCACTAGGCCTAAACATTAGCAATACTTACGAATCCTTAGCCTTAGTTCTTCTTAAGCTCAAAGTACATCAAGGTGATACTCTCATATTTAATACTAAAGGGGACGTGATACCAGCAATATGGGACGATGTGACGTACATGCATGCCCCTGCTTCAACGGTAGCTTATAATACTCTACCATGGCGTTTTTATTTTGCCACTAGTAGATTAGTTAACAAGGCATTCTTTAAACCAAGAATTCTTCTTACAAACAGTCTCTTCAGCAAGCAGAAAATCGCACAGATTTTCGGTAGAGACGCCGAGGTAGTGTATCCACCTATAGATTTAAACACATATAAGAAATTGTTGAATTGTGAAGAATCACGAAGGAATGTTGTAGCTGTCGTTTCGCGTTTCTCGATTGAAAGGCAGCTTGACCGTATACCTGAAATCGCTACTTCCGTTGAAGGAAGATTTTTCGTCATGGGTCCAACGACAAGAGCATCTACAAAACTCATATACGGACTCAAAAAGCAGATAAGACGTATGGGACTTGAAGAAAAAATAGTGTTATGTCCGAACATTTCACATAAGGAAAAATTGAGAATTCTGTCAAGGTCGAAGGTTTTTCTAAATCCTGCGCGTGGCGAACATTTCGGTATGGCCATTGTGGAGGCTATGGCAGCTGGCTGTATTCCTGTCGTCCCTGATTCAGGGGGGCCAAAAGAATTTGTGCCCAGAAGATGGAGGTACAAGGACACAGAAGAGGCGGCAGATAAGATACGTCAAGCATTTGACCTTTGGTCGAGAGCCGAAGCCGAAAAAATTTCCAAGATTACAGATAGATTTGATGAGGTTCACTATCAGAGAAGAGTACTTGACATCATCGATGAAATTGCTTGATGGATTTTAGTCTTCAATAATTCTTCTTAAAAAGAAAGAACTATTCAGAGCGCGCCTGAATAGAAGCATATGATGATAAGTTGAATCCCGTGAAATTGTAGGGCATTCTTCCAACAATCTATTGTCTATGTGGTTCGAGGAATTACACCAAACTTGTGGAATTATGAACAATGCGCTGATATGGATTTGAAGCGTAATGTAAATTGCAGACGAATTGAAGTGGATGCATTGGAAAAGCGTCAAATAGCTCTGATTCATGACGATTTAAATTCGTGCGGGGGAGCTGAAAGATTGGCAATCAGTACCATTGAAGCACTAAATAGTAACAATTATGAAGTTTCTCTGATTACATGCACCAGAACGAATTGGAACAGAATCCAGAGTTTCTTCGGAAAACACATACGCGTAGAACGAGAGTATTGCTTGCCGCTGAATTTCCAAATCACTGAAACTTATGGATCCATACCCCTCATTCTATATAAACTTAAAACGCGTCAAGGTCGCACTCTGATGTTTAATACAAAAGGTGATACTATACCCGCAATATATGACAATGTAACGTATATACATGAACTCTATGTGGTAGATGAAAATGAATCTTTCAATACTCTACCTTGGCGTCTTTACTTTGCTCCAAGGAAATTGACTTACAAGGCATTATGTAAGCCAAGGATAATCCTTACAAATAGCTTTTTCAGCAAACGCAGAATCTCTGCCATTTTGGGAAAAGAAGCAGAAGTCGTATATCCACCCATTGATTTGAAAAATTATAAGGAATTATTAAATTATGAATCATCGAGAAGAAACATCGTGTCTGTCTGTTCCCGTTTCTCACTCGAAAAGAGGCTAGATCTTGTGCCTAAGATTGCAGCTCTAATCGAAGGGAAGTTTTTTGTCATGGGTTCGACGGAAAGAACATCTAGACCAATCATAAGTCATATCAGAAAAGAGATAAGACGTATGGGACTTGAAGAAAAAATAGTGTTATGTCCGAACATTTCACATAAGGAAAAATTGAGAATTCTGTCAAGGTCGAAGGTTTTTCTACATCTTAAACCCTACGAACATTTCGGTATGGCCATTGTGGAGGCTATGGCAGCTGGCTGTATTCCTGTCGTCCCTGATTCAGGGGGGCCAAAAGAATTTGTGCCCAGAAGATGGAGGTACAAGGACACAGAAGAGGCGGCAGATAAGATACGTCAAGCATTTGACCTTTGGTCGAGAGCCGAAGCCGAAAAAATTTCCAAGATTACAGATAGATTTGATGAGGTTCACTATCAGAGAAGAGTACTTGACATCATCGATGAAATTGCTTGATGAACTCTAAAATCGTTCAATAGATGTTAAAAACAAGATACTCGTCTGAATGAGTATGTGATTAAGGAGTTGAGTGAGTGAAATTGTCGCGTATTCGCTATGCAATCCTATTGTCTATGTGGTTTCTAGGAATAGCACTGATACTCTCATATATTAATGCAATTCGTTGTTTTGAAGGAGGATTATACCCCGAGGCTATTTTTTGGTTGGGAGCAATCTTATTCTCATCTTCGTTAGCGTGCCTATGGAGGTATAGCAAGAACCATTCCTATTTAGTAATACTAATTTTCGCCTCAGCTTTCATTGTCGCAAGCATACCATTCTTGAGATTTCATTATCACGGCTCCGACCTTGTAGATGAATATTTCGTTGCACAAACAACACGAGATCTGGGATATTGGCCAATTGAACGTTTTCGTCCATACACTATCGCCCAGCCAGGTAGACCCATAGAAACCGACAACATTAGCCATCAGTATTTTGGTTGCTTGAGCGTCACGATTCTTCCGTCGATGCTCAGCTTAGTCACAGGGTTGACTGTACTTAATATTTTTAACATCATGGTTCCTATAGCTTCGGTTTTGACGGTAATAGGCGCTTTCTTGGTTGTCAGAAAATCATTTGGTGAAAGAATCGCAATCTTTGCTAGTATTGTGTTCTTCTGTCACTTTATCTTTGGTATGTTCCAAGAGCTATTGCGCCAAGATGTTGCACTATTTTTCTTTTTCTTAACATGGTATCTGCTTCTCAAAGCTGACAGAAAATTCACCTTTCTTGCATTCATCACAACTTTTGCAATGGCAACTGCGCATTATACCTTAATATACTTCGTTATTCTTTGGGCATTTATAATGCTAATTTCAAAACGAATACATTTTCGTTTCACAAGGAGGGGACTCTTTGATTTCAAGTCGACTTTACGAGATCAACGCTGGATTTTTTCCAACAAATCCCTCTTATGCATAGTAGCTATAAGTCTTGCTTGGTTGCTATTTGTTATGCCATCAATGTTCTCTAGCAATGTAATCTCAACCAAAGTGGCTTTTCAAGCAATGTTAGGATATGCCCCTTACCAATATTCTTCTCAAACCGCACATGTTATCTTTTCTTCTCTTGGCTTGTTGCATTCTGTTGTAAAGTGGATCATTGCGGGCTTGACAATTATTGGCTTTTTGATAGCCTTAAAAGTTTCCAGAGGTAGGAGCGCCTACGCATTCACTTTTTGGGGTGGAAGTACGCTACTACTAACGTTGATGTGGGTTCTCATACCGAACATCAATTTGGCTCTAAATCCAGATCGCATTTATTGCATAGGTCTGCTAGCTTTCTCTCTGTTTATAGCTCTATCAATAGCCAGCTTTGAAGGTAAAACCAAGAGTTGGGGCATGATTTTCTCTACGCTCATAGTTGTAATTATGTTTGTAGATTCAATTGGCTATCCAATTTACTATACTCCTGCATCAAAGCTAAGTTCAGATACTCTTCAAACTTTCACGCCTGAATACAAAATATGTGATTTCACTTTTGCAACATGGATCCAAAATCACGTGAACAATAATAAACTTATTGCCGCCGATGATTTGGGATGCCGCATATCTATAGGATTTGCGCAACACATATGTTTAGTATCTTGGTTAAACTCAACCAACGTAGTTTTACTGACTAAGAGCGTAGGCGCTGAGTACTTCATCATTACAAAATTTGTTGACGGATATTATATAAAACTAGGACCACGAGGATTTTTCGCAGATCCTAATGACCTAGGACAATTTAATCGAATGTATGATAATGGGAGGAATTCCTTGCTTTTTCTTAGCCTTGACAATTGAGAATAACTTGAGCATTAAGTATATACATGCATATGATTTACATGTCCCTTATTGCCTTCTGTAGGACAAAATGAAATCGATGCCCCAAGCGAAGTCTGTCCATATTTGATCCAACACACGATTATGGGGATCATTTGAATGTCTAAAGCGAGATATGTCAAGATAGAGAAGTTAGAGATTTCAAGAAATCGACTGCTGGAGTTCAAATTGTCCTATTCAAAAAATGTCAGGAAGTACTTCTCGGGCTCTTCATTTTACGTGGAATACGATAAAGAAGTTCATAATGTAAGTAGGAGTATTCTACATATTCCAGCTGTTGCTAACATAATAACGCTTGCTTGGGCAATTGGTGCGGATATCTATGTAAAAGAACTTGACAAAACGTATTTGGAATCTTTGAATAAGGTAAAATCAGTATTCAAGAGGTTTTACCCCAAGCTTCCATTTTCTACTAGGATTAACGTTGAAGAGATTGTTTCAAATCGTTTTTTTAATGAGGGATATGGACTGTTGTTTAGTGGCGGAGTTGATTCAATGACCTCATATATCAGACATAAAGACAAAAAACCAAACTTGATTATGGTGTGGGGTGTAGATATTCCTGTGCGTGCACGCCTGCACTGGATGCAAGTCCGAGGCATATACAAGGAATTTGCTGCCCAAGAAAATGTTAAGATAAATTTTATAAAAACAAACATACGTGAATTTCTGAACGAATTTTTGTTGGATACTGAATTTGGCAGGTACGCAATAGATCTTTCATGGTGGGGAGGTTTTCATCACGGGATAGCTTTATTGGGTCTATGTGCTCCACTAACTATGGAACGCATTGGAACCATTTTGATTGCGTCAGGGGCATCTCCACACAGTGCGCGCAGGTACGCATGGGGTTCGTCTCCACTTATTGACAATAAGATTTCTGTGGCAGACATCAAAGTTGTTCATGACGGCTACGAGTTGAGTAGGGAGGAAAAGATTGGAAAGGTGTTGAAAGGTTACATAAGAAACGAAAGGCGTTATCCTGCCTTGAAGGTTTGCTGGTCGCAGTATCATGATTTCAATTGTAGCAAGTGTGAGAAATGTTCGCGAACTATCACCGGATTAGTACTACAAAACATCGATCCTAATAAATGCGGTTTTCGTATTGATAGCAATTTTTTTGCTTTTCTCAGGGAAAATCTTATCAAAGGAGGATTCACCTCTAATGAACAGAATATACAAATTTGGAAGAGGCTTCAAAGAAGTATTCCCAAAGAGTTGACAAACGATTTATATAACTCTAAAGAATTCTTTGCATGGTTCAGAGATTTTGACATCTCTGGGAACGCAAAAAGAATAGAAATAAGAGCTCGTGCACTATTGACACGTCTACGGGCATTATGTTTACTCGGCGTCTACAACAGACTCCCAAAGATTGTCCAAAACACGATTCGAAGTGCCCATTACAACGCACTTGCACAAGGTTTTCATCTATATGACATTGGATATTGGATCGCGCGTGCATCTAAAATGGTTGGCGCCTAAAGCGTGACTTGGATCGAAGATATTTTCCAGTATTTCACAAGAAAGGTTCAGAAAACAAGTCGAGCAGGTAGTTTGCCTATAGAGATGCCGGCGGAAATTACTCTTTGGTTTCCTGCGCGCTAGGCCGTTGCTAAATTCTGAAAATTAACATGAATATGTCCCTGCTTGTTTGATTTTATGGTCCGTGTTATGCCTGTGAACCGTCAGGGGAAAGGCGATCGACAGGAAAAGAGTAATTTAGCAACACGCTAGCTATCCTTAGCTTCGCCTAATTCTTTTACCTTTCTGCATTAAAGTTCGTAGTAGAAAGTGCATAATCGAGGGGTTCATATGAAATGTAAGACTACAATCCTACAGTGGGGCGGAGGATGGCCTGATAGTATCGGAAATGCTTTCATAGACTTTGGATCGATGTATGCCTTAAAAAAGGCTGTAGAAGAAAGTAATGTAGTTTTGTCCAGCAATTTTCCGAGGAGTTTTTTATCTAGGGGATTCATATCTAATCGTGTACGAATCTTAGATCTTTCAATATTAGACAAAACAAACAATCTACTTGATATTAGGGAAGTTGTAAAAGCTGACTATATTATACTTTCAGGTGAAATATTAACTCCAAGCTGGATTAGGCTGTGTGTTTCACATAGGTTCTTAAAAAAGAAAGATGCAAAAATTATTATTCACGGCGGGGGTGGATCTCGGTATACCAAAAGGGAATTTGAGACGGTTAGACATTTTTTGAGTAAGATAAACTTTTATGCTTTCATCTCCAGAGACGAGAAAGTATTTAGGGAATATAAAGGAATCGCGCAACACTCTTTCAATGGGATAGATTGTGCTTTTTTTGCAAAGGATTACTTTCATCCTGCCAGCTTCAATTTACCCAGATATATAACCTTCACATTTGATAAAATCAAGGAGCCTAAATTAAAAAGTGAAGAAAGGATGATCATCAGAACCCATCATGCGTATTGGTCACAATCTGGATTTCTAAAAAAGTTCGCGTATTTCAATAGACAGAATTTCAGCAAAAAGAACACCTTAATTTCAGACTTGCCGCAGGATTATTTGAATGTGTATTTTAATACCGAGGAAACTCACTCCGATAGAGTGCATGCATGTGTTCCAACTTTAGCTTTTGGAAAACCTGCAAAATTATACATTGACACACCAAGAGCTGCCTTATTTGATCGAATAAATGCAGGTCTAGTCACGAGTGAGTTAACCTATCCTAGTTTGAAAAATATACAAAAAGAAAAAGATCGCCAAGTGAGATTTCTGTCAGAGATTTTGAACACGAAATGACAGTTTTAATGATGTTTGCGCGCGCAATTGAAGCCGCTAGAATCATCCTCGCCTTGTATGCATTTCTTTATTATTAACTAACAGACGGACCGTTGAGTATGGATATGCTTATTCTGCTCCTTGAAAAGCTGATAAAAGCACTTCTCTTCAAGATAGGCAAGCACTCTACAGGTAGAGTTGTTTTCCATTTAAAACTGATAGAGATGAGAATATTTTCTCGAATTGGGAAAACAACCGGTGAAAGAGTTGTCGAATATCCGTGGGTATTGCAAAATCTAGACTTCACAAGCGCGCGCATCCTTGATGTGGGATGTTCTAATAGTCTTCTTTCTCACGAATTGATCGCACGCGGTTTAGATGTTTATGGTGTTGACATACGTCCCTATCCACAAAAGCATTCGAATCTATTTTTTTATTCAAGTGGACATTGTAAATATGCCATTTCCAGATAATTACTTTGATAGAGTGGTTGCCGTGTCAACTATTGAGCACATAGGGTTAGGTGCCTACAATGATCCAAATTACAATAATGGCGACTTTATTGCGATGATGGAGCTTACGCGTGTCCTTAAAAAAGGCGGTAAGATGCTTATTACTTTGCCTTTCGGAGCGAAACACCCACTAGTCAAACACCACTATACTTCGCAAAGGATTACCGATGAAAGACGATTAAAGCAACTTATTGGAAAAATGCTGATAGAAAAAGAGAATTATTACATTCGTCAAGGAAAAGGACGATGGGTTAAAACGTCAAAAGATGAGGCGAAGCGAATGCCTTCATCTCAACATGCCGTAGTATGCTTACTCTTACGCAAAGCCTAATTAATCGATAATGACAAGAAAGACGTGTTATTTTTAAATCATCTATAAAAATCATAGCTACGTATAATCTGAATGGGGTTAACAACTTTTAGCACGACATCACATCTGGGACCTGAGTGGGCAACTGTGTACGCGCGCATATCCAACACTCATTTTTCCGATGCATCATGCACGCATACAAAGAATGCGTGTGGTTTAATCTCTAACTTAAAACTGTGACAGTTAAGATTTGTAATTAAGGCGTTGGCGGAAATTCCTCTTTTATTTGCTGGAATTTGTATTGAAATACTGGGTCGGAAACTGAGGCGGGGTATTCTGGTACATAGAATGTTTTGCCTGTTAATCGAGTTACCATCTCAAGGTACTGATATGGACTAGTCCAGTCGTTCCAGTCTGTTAGAGACGGCATGATTTCCGTTTGTTCACCCCAATCGTTGAAGTTGGTGATCATCACATTTTCTAAACCAAGTTCTTTAGCGGCGTCGATCTGTCTCTGAAATAGTTGCCCGCCTTCCCTTGAAACGAAACCGCCGCCCCAGCCTGGTCCACGGTCATCGAAGCCGGGGCATACGGCCTCAATGAATTTTTTGCCGTAGGCTTCCGATTTTGTTCTGTCAAAGTTGTATTCTGCCTTGAACTCTTCTTTTGAGAAATCCCCGAACCAGTATCTACCATCATCATACCAGCCGAGGTATCGAATGTGAGCATCTATCGCTGGGTGACTCCACCAATGTTCAGGAATAGCACCAGGAAACTTCGCCCAAGAATCCATCATCCAGATTAGGTAAATAGGCTCACCAATAGCGGCTTCTACTTCACTCTTAAACCTTGTCAAATCTTCAGGCGTAAACCAACCCCAAGCAGGATAGGCACCGAGGAAAGATAGAGCATACACGGGTTTTCCGTCAATATGTAAGTAGGCGGGGCTATCCTTCCAGTCGCTTAGAGCCTTTTCTGCCTCAGAAATTATTCTGTCAACATCGCCTTCCGCGTAGCCACTTCCATAAACCCAGATGGCTATTTTGAAGTTTTCCTCTTCGGCGGCACGCATTAAAGCTGGAAAAGCAACAGAATATAGATAATCATTTATACCTTGGTAAGGTAATGGCTCGGCGAAAAAGGCATTTATTCCTGCTGCTTTGGCCAATCGTATGTTCCAAGCGTGAATTTCCTGTTCTCCGCTATCAAAGACACCGCACAAGGGATAGTCCGTGTGTGAGTAAATGTCTCGTTTCCAATTTTCAAAAATGATGTTGTTGGGGTTGTGTCCACCAGCGCCCCATGTTACCCAATATCCAGCTACGAAGGGTGTTCTATACCAAAGTCCATAATGCGCATATACTGTAATTGTTTCTGACAGATAGCTAATTGTTCCATAAGATGAGATGTTTTGTGGGGACTGCAAGCCTAGAACTGACGTGACTGGGTGGCTAAAGAACAAAAACAAGGTAGCGATCAAAAAAGAGCAGCGGAATACTTTCTTGAGGTTTTTACTTGGTTTATACGCGTGCGCCAAAGCCTTCAACTCCACCGTAAACTAACAACTCCCGAACTCTAACAACCATCGGTCCATTTTCGTAAGTTATATTACGTCTTACGATGTAATAAACATTGTTGTGTATGTGTACAACATAAATTCAACTAAGACCCAAGCAACAAACAAGAAAACCGTTAAGGTGAAGCCCAGATGAAAACACTACACTTTCCACGCATAACTTAACTCAACAGCACCGTTGCCCTAAACATCAAAACCTCAGCTATACTGTTTGCAACACCGTCGGGCCTATAATCATCAAGGTGACATATTGTGGCACACAAGTATTCGAAAGTTCTGGTGACTGGTGGAGCCGGGTTTATCGGTAGCCATCTCATAGATAGACTTCTCAACGAAGGTTTCGAAGTCACAGTCATTGATAACCTATACACAGGACCATTAGAGAATATAGCTCACTATCAAGACAGAGAAGAATTTTACTTCATAAAAGGAGATATTCGAGACTTCAATCTAGTCAAAGAAACAATCAAAGGCATTGATGCAGTTTTCCACGAAGCCGCATTAGCAAGTGTGACTCTTTCAGTAGAAAATCCTATCCTCACAAACGACATAAACGTCATAGGAACACTAAACCTCCTAAAAGCCTCCTCAGACCTCCACGTAAAACGTTTCATATACGCCTCCTCAGCCGCAGTCTACGGGGACACACCCTCCCCACAAAAAAGAGAAGACATGACCCCAAACCCAACATCACCATACGGAGTCTCCAAACTTGCCGCAGAAGACTACGTCAAACTCTTCCACAAACTCTACGGTCTCGAAACCGTCTCTCTACGCTACTTCAACGTATACGGCCCACGACAGCGTTTCGACATCCAATGCGCCTACGGCGGAGCAATAACAATCTTCACAAACAGACTGCTAAAAAACATGCCCCCAATAATCTACGGAGACGGACAACAGACAAGAGACTTCGTCTACATCCAAGACGTCGTCGAAGCAAATATGCTGGCATTAAGCAGCGAAAAGGCTGCCGGAGAAGTCTTCAACATAGGCACAGGCACAAACGTAAGCGTGAATCAAATAGCAGAGGCTCTTAAAGACATAATGAACAAAAAAGACCTGAAAAATGTACATGCTGATCCTCGACCCACCGACATCCGACACGGCTACGCCGACATAAGCAAAGCCCAGAAAATCTTAGGTTACAGTCCCAAGTTCTCCATCAAAGAAGGCCTAACCGAGCTCGTCAAATGGTACGTTAAGAACAGCACGCAGACATGAATCTGTGTCGAGGGAAATCCTACCATGAAAGAAATCGTCTCCATCGAGAAAGTGCTTAATTCAAGATGTTCATGCGATTTTGACGGCAACCCCAAACAAAATCACTGGGGGTCTTTTATCAAAGACAAGTATCCGTCTCAAAGAATCATAGAGCGTGTGCTTCGATGTTGTAGAGTCCCTCAATTTTCCGATGGAAAACTCTTAATTTGGTTTGAAAATGAATACTTGTATCTAGGTTTAGAAAAAACTGATGATCCTTTTAAGACGCGTTTACTTCACATCGAAAGTGGCATGCAACAAGAAGCGGTATATCTAGCTTGCACAGCACTAGGGTTGGGCACCTGCATTCGCAACTTAGGCATCAACGGAACCGAATACATAGATAAAATAGCAACAGCCAGACACCTGATTTTAGAAAAGGCAGACTCTTATGGGACTGGAAAATTTTCAACCGCACGCCCAGGTCCGGAAAAACCATTCAAAAAGGGCAAGAACCTCACCGAACCCAAAAGAGACAGCAGCGTAGAGTGTCTACCGGAACTGGAACAGTTAACCCTCTTCAAAAATACTGGCATCAAAGCCGAAGAAATAGACATTTCCCAACTGCTCTGGGCCGCAAAAGGCAGAACGCCACACTACATTAAATCTCATCCCTGGGGACTCACCATCCCCACAATGGGCGGAGGACAAAACTATACAACTGTTTACCTCGTAAAAGAAAACAAATTATTCCGTTACATAAATTGGACAACAAGATTTTTGGGCGCACACACACGCTACGCACGATATGCGCGCTACCTATCTTGGAAGATCGGATATCCAACCCATGATATAAAACCTCTCATAAACGTAAACATCTCCGATCACCTGGACGGAGCTGACATTGCAATCATCTTGAGCCGTAATGAGAAAAGCAATCGATCCCTCTGGGAAGTGGGATACATGTTAGAGAACATGTTTCTTCAAACAAAAAGTTTGGGAATATCATATAAATCAAAGGTTTTCATGAACGACGAGATCAAGAAATTAGAAAGAAACGGAATATCAGACCCTGTAGCTGCCTTACTTCTCTGAGTAGCGAGGAAAAAAATATGAGCAAAAAATGGATTCTTCTGGCATGCGTTCTATTTATGTCATTTATTCCCAATTTAATAGGAGGCGTCAAAGGAGAAAATGAATATGGGACTTCAACTGATATGCCTCTTGAGATGGTAATCAGCCGCAGAATATCGATCCATTATGGCAACTACTATAATCTAAGCGCTACGGTTCCTTCGGAATTACTTTCCAAAGTTCTTTGGGCAGCTTACGGCTATTCTTGGCGAGGAAGAACAGTCCCAAGCTTGTCCGGTTACCCCATTATAATCTACGTCTGCAACGAGACAGCCGCCTACAAGTTTGTCCCAGAAAACCAAAGTCTCACTCTCTGGAAAGAAGGAGACTATAGAGGGCTTGGTGGAGGTTATGAGGCTCCAATACAACTATACATAGCCTTCGACACAAATATTTGCTCGGATGTGCATTGGGGAAACGCCGAATCAGGATGCCCAATTCAGAACATTTACCTAATGGCAAACGCCCTAAACCTTGGAACAGTCTGTCAAGGTGGCACATGGCTGGACAGAACCTATATCCATGAAGGGTTAGGTCTGCCTAACAACGAGGAAGTATTATACAAAATGCCGCTAGGATATCCTCTACCTCCATACACCGATTACCAAAACCTCGTTCCAACATCTCGACCATCCTCGCCAGAACTACCCGAAATCCAAGACACCGCCGTATCACTCGAGGATGCTTTAGACTCAGTTTTTTCCTCACATGAATGGAGTGAAAACCCCGTAACCAAACAAGAACTTTCACAAGTGCTTTGGGCAAGCTACGGATACTCCTACTATGAAGACACTGCCTCAAGCCCTCCCATACGGCATAGAACCGTTCCCTCCGCTCACTCATATTACCCTATGAGAATTTACGCAGCTAACTCCTCTGGAGTATACCAGTATCTTCCCGAACAACACACCTTAACCACCATCGTGACTGAAGACAGACGGCAGAGCATCGGGCTAGCCAGCGGAAACACTTGGGCGTCTTCCGCTCCGCTCATAATCGCCATAGCGTGGGATGACACCAACATATTAACAGTGGACACAACCTACATCGAAGTTGGATTGATAACTCAAAACGTTTACTTAGAAAGCGCGGCTTGGGGATTGATAGCTGATTGGGGTAAAGCAGACGTCGACGAAGAGGCAATGAGAGAGGCTCTAGGATTAATTGGAGAAACACACCTGCATCCAGCTTCCATCATCACAGTGGGACATCCATCAATCTATTTCAATTTAACTATAACTTCCAGAGAAGGCGGAACAACTGACCCTCTTCCCGGAACATACAACTACACAGCAGAGTCTTCAGTAAACGTAACCGCTATTCCAAGTTCAGGCTACTCATTCGATTATTGGCTGCTTGATGGAGAAGAAAGAACGGAAAACCCCACAACCGTCATCATGGACGCTAATCATACTCTGGAAGCGGTTTTTGTCGACGATATCTCCCCTGAAATAAGTGTTCCAGTGCAGGAGCCACCTGAAAACGTTACGGCTTATCAAAACGTTACAGTTACGGTCAATGTGGCAGAGGCAGGTTCAGGACTATACAACGTTACCCTATGGTACAGCATAAACAATGGAACAACCTGGACACCTCTAAACATGACTCAATTCTCCACAAACACTTATCAAACAACAATTCCTGGACACGAAAACTGCACACTGGTAACATACAAAATAATCGCCTACGACAACAAAGGAAACCAAGCAATAAACGACAATCACGGATATTACTACATTTACCACGTCATACTAGAATTTCCAACGTGGGTAGCAATACTGCTCTTATTCCTAATACTAACATTCACCATAGCCAATCACAAACGCAAACATCCAGACCCAACTAAGCAATTAAAGGTAGCACGGCATTCCTGATACTTGTGTTTCCCGTCTTCATCAAGAGGTTATAAAAAATGGGTTCAATAATTGTGAGACTTGCCACGAAAAATGATACTGAATCTCTTCTAAACATTCCTCAATATTCCAAATGCGAGATCCTTTTTCCCCATGAAGAAGACATCTTAGTTGCTGAAAGAGAAGGAAAAGTTTTGGGTGCAATAAGTGCAGGTCATAAAGATATCACGTATGTTTCTGGAGAATGGACAGAGAGTTACGAACGGCATCTAAACACCAAGATAGAAAACGTATCTGGCTGCTGGATATCAAAGTTGTACGTTTTTCCAGAGCACCGTCGTAAAGGGATAGGAACAAAACTCGTAAAAGAGGCCGTAAAATATCTAAAGGAAAAAGACTTCACCAAAGCTTATGCGGGAATCTACATCAAAAACAGATTCAGAAAAACTTCTCAACGCATATTCGAAAAGAATGGCTTTAAACACTTCGGCTCATGTATCTGCTTTTTGTCAGAAGGACATTGTCAGGGAACGTTGCTCAAGAAATCAATCGTTTCTTCCAAAACGCTTGGCAGCTCTCAACTGCAAACGGAGCAGGCCAAACAAGAGCTAAGGGATGAAATATGCAAGTTGGGCCTAAGTATGGGAGCAGAACTAGTGGGCTTTGCGTCGGCTGAAAAACTGGAGGAAGGAGCACCGAAAGGGCACAGACCTTCAGATCTGATGTCTAATGCAAGAAGCATAATAATATTGGCGTGTGGACGAAAACTGAACGAAGATCGAAACTATTTCTACAGGTGGGGACCCGACTTCAGCTTGACCTACATCAGACTGAAGGACGAAGTCAAGCAACGCCGAAAAGAGGCAAGACAATGCATGGTAGCGGTGAAGAACCTCCTAATGCAAAGAGGCTATGGAGTCGTCACCGAACCGCACGGCTGGTCGGGCATACTTTCATTCAAGATGGCTGCATACTTAGCGGGGCTAGGCGTCTTTGGAAAGGGAAGTTTTCTTGTCCACCCACGGCTCGGTCCGCTCAACGTTATTGCCTGCATACTAACCGATGCAACCCTGAAGGAGGGCAACCCATTGAAAGTGGACGTGTGCAAAGACTGCACAGAATGCATAAAGGCATGCAAATACGGAGCCTTCAAGAAGCAGAATGAAAGCTATAAATGGATTGGCGAGAAGTGCCGATCCTACGATCTGATCATGAACCCCGTGACTTTGAAGTGGACTTATGGTCCATGCGACTCCAAATGCGTAACTGCCTGTCCGATAGGAAAAACAGCCTAGGAAGAGCTTCCAGCTTCTTTAAGCTCCCCTGCATAACGCAGGCTCTTCTCTCCGCTAAACATACTCATAATCATCTCTGCCAACAACCTACGGTAGGAATGCTCATAATCTTTCTCATCGCTAACCAAGACTATATCGTGCGAGACTGCCTCGGTCGACACGCGCCTCATCCATTCTTCAGCTTCAGGTCTCATAAGCTTCGCCAAATAATTAACCTTAAAGCCCTGCCAGGTCAGTACCCCATTTCTGTAGTGCTCAAGATCCACCTGGTCGGGTACGACTGCATCGTTTCCATGATTTTTCATCACGTAATAAGGCTTCATCTTTCTTTCAACCTTCTCAAGGACCGAAACACAAGCTGTATATAACACCTTTCTCCTCCCCATCGGAACAATCCTGAGTACCCTTTTATTATCAGAACCTAAATAATTTGTGGCACCTACCTACATGCACTGATCAAGGGTGCGCGCACGAAAACAGAAAAAGCCACAAGAGAACAGCGCGCAAGTTCCTGTGATGGAACGAAAACCTTTTGTGGTGTCGGGCTGTTTATGACATTTTGGTGCATCGTTATGAGGATGCCTTCTACTTCATGGTGGTATTTACGGTACATGGGAAGGGCTTATGACTTGTTTACCCGACTTGCTATCAATCGTGTTAAACCGAAGATGATCAATTTGTTGAAGGTCGACTTGTGGAATGAAGGAGTTGAACGTGAGAAAGACGTGTTGAGTAAATACCAAAACATCCCAAGACTCGACCTCTATGCAGTTGACATCGCAAAAAACATTTGTTTCCTCGCCAAGCCAAATGTGCCAAAAGTTCACATTACACAAGCGACAATAGAGAAGTTACCTTTCAAAGATGATTGCTTCGATGTGATCTTAGATTTGTCCACCTTAGACCACATTCCCGAAACAAAAGCGATAGGCGTAATTAAAGAATACAAAAGAGTCCTCAACAAAAACGGTGTATTACTGCTCATATTCAGATACGAGAACCTGCAAAACAAGAGTGGCAGGAAGAAGACGGACACTTCCTATTACTTCTCCAAGAAACTGATAAGAACGGCAGAGAAAAGCCTTGAGTCCGTAGAAGAATACACGATTGGTGCACTCCTCCCCTTCGCAAGCTTGCTTGACAAACTACCTAAGCAACTGCGTAATTTCATTTTAGATTTGAATTTAACCTTTGAGCGCCAAGAATTGTCAAAAAACATGTTGAAGCAGCTAGGAGCGTTCTATGTAATCATCGGTCAAAACTCGTAGTAAAGAACACAATAGAATATAGTCATAGTCCAGACTATGGCGGGCACAAATGGCAACTACACGACGACAGAGTTCTTAAACTGCTTCAAAAAGCAGGCTTCACAGAAGCCAATTTTTACAAGATAAAGTTCCCATCAATAAGGATGGACAGGGATCGAAAGAAAAGAAAATGGAAAATCTTCCTTAACAAGCATCTACCCAAATGGCAGATAGAAACCAAATTCGTAGCCAAGACCGAATAACCATATGCAAACTTCTCATAACCGAAATAACACATAAATAAGAATAACAGTGATAAAAGCAAACGAGCAAACCAACTTAGACAAAGAGGCTTAAACATATGATCCGCAGAAAACCCTTGTATTTCCTTCTTTGCCTACTATTCTTGTCCATATCAGCTACAACACAGCTTAACGTGAAAGCAAGCCCAGACACAATAAGGGTTCCCCAAGACTACCAAACGATACAAGAAGCCATAAACCAAGCAAATCCCGGAGACACCATCCAAGTATCCTCTGGAACCTACCACGAAAACATATTCATAAACAAAACCTTAACACTGATAGGCGAAGACAAAACCAACACCATCCTAATCGGACCCGGATGCGGAAGCACAGTTATCCAAGCAAACTTAACCACCGTCAATATCAGCGGATTCACAATACAAAACGGAACAAACGGCATTACACTAGAAAAATGCAACAGCAGCACCATCCAAGAAAACATTCTCGTACGTAACAGTATAGGTATATGGCTGCACTACTCCAACAGCAACACAATTTCCGACAACATATTATCGGATGACTGGTGCGGAATTCAACTGTGCGGACATTCCAGCAAAAACACCATCATACACAACACAATAAAAGACAACGCCTATGGCTTCGGCGTAACAGGCGAAAACAACCTTATCATTCACAACAACTTCATCAACAACCAAAACCAAACAATCATCATCGAATCATTCTATAACGCTTGGAACAACACACACGAAGGAAACTACTGGAGCAACTACAACGGCACCGACGCAAACCAAGACGGCATAGGAGACACACCATACCCAATAGACGAAAACAACCAAGACAACCATCCCCTAATGGGCATGTACAACCAATTCAAAATCCAATGGCAAGAAGAAACCTACACCCTAACAACAATCTGCAACTCCACAATCACAAACTTCGACTTCGGAATAACCTATCAAAACGCAATAAGCTTTAACGTCACAGGCTCAGCAGGCACAACAGGCTTCTGCAGAATTGTTATCCCCCACGCATTACTCGACGGCAACTACACCATTCTCATTGATGGCTCACCACCAATAATGGAAAAAGAATTACCATTATCCAACAGCACGCACACCTACCTCTACTTCACATACACCCTCACAACCCACGAGGTAATTATAGTTCCAGAATTCTCAACAATGATGATCCTAGCATTATTTATTATTGTAAGCCTAAGTGCTGCGTGCTTAACTAGAAAAGTTAACTGCAAAGAAAAACAGAGACAGCGCTGAAAAGGCAGATATTCCTCGATAAGAAGGCTTAAACTTTGAAAGTGCTCGGCATCGTTTGCAGTCCAAGAAAGGGAGGAAACACTGAAATTCTCGTATCTGAAGCATTGGTGGGAGCAAAGGAAAGCGGAGCAGAAATAGAACTGCTTAGGGTCACTGACATGAACATAGCCGCTTGCAACGGCTGCGAAGCTTGCCACGAATCCGGAGAATGCAGCATCAAAGACGACATGCAAAAAATCTACAAGAAACTCCTAGCAGCCGACGGAATAATCCTAGGAAGCCCCGTATACTTCTGGTCAGTCAGCAGCCAAGCAAAAAAGCTCATGGACCGCACATACGCATTAAGATACCCAAACCACAAGCTCAAAAACAAAGTCGGCGGCGCCATCGCAGCTGCTGGAAGCAGAGGAACCGTAAACGCCCTATCAATCATCAACAACTTCTTCCTCGGCCACGACATGCTAGTAACAGGACTTGGAATTTCAGGCTACGGAACAAAGAAAGGAGAAGTTAGACAAGATAAACGCGCGATGGAAGGAGCCAGATCACTAGGAAAACAAGTCATCCAACTAATAAAAAACATCAAAACACAAGAATAAACCAGATGGAAACAGCAATGCTATGCCCTAAATGAATCAGTCAGATTCAAAAACTTATTCAGAATGCTTTCATCTAAAACCTTGCATGGGCTGAAGGATGAGGAACACAGATGCAAGAACCATCAGAAACATACTTTAAAGCCTATGGAATTTGTTCAAACGAGCAAAAGGATTAGAAGCAGAGTCTTGCTTTATAAGAAATTTAGAGAAAGAAAATTCATTCTTTGGAGAATCGTCTATCCATCAGATCTAATGGCAATCCTTTTTCCACCTTTTATTTTCGTAAGCCTTCTTCGCAACAGATACAGAACAAAGGAGGATTTCGTTCTATTCCCGTTTATTTACATAAGGCTAATCTATGAGCGTCTGAACCTTTGGGATATGTGCGCAAGAGAAAGAGTTTTCCTTATTTAGCGCGCGCGCAACACCACATTTCTAATCATATGCCATAAAAGAAAGAAGAGCCAGCTTTAAATTTTCCCCGTCAGAGGCGTGAAGATTTATAAATCCGTATTACATTATGTAATACGGTGCTTTAGATGAACGTTATAACCATCAGAGTTGCAAGAGAGATTAAGGAAAAATTGGAAAAATACAACGTTAACGTCAGCGAAACAGTGAGAAAACTGCTTGATAAATATCTTATAGAGTTGGAGTTAAAGAATCTCGCGGAAAAACTTGAGTCGCTAAAAGAACGCCTAAGCAACAAAATAGACCCAAAAACGGTAGCCAAACTCGTGCGCGAGGACAGGGAAACACGGTGAAGTATCTTCTCGACGCATCAGCACTCCTACCACTAGTCACCAGACGAGGCAAACAACTAATAGTTGAAGCCTCCCGAGAAAATTTGGTTACAACAGACCTCGCCATATACGAAGCCTGCAACAGCCTCTGGAAACTCGCAACATTATTGAAAACCATAACTTTACAAGAAGCTGTAGAAGTTGCCACCATCCTCAAAGACTTAGCCATGAGAAACGTGATTCAAGCAGTAAACTTCACTAAGCTAGATTTCACCCACACACTCAACAAAGCCTACAAAGAACGGCTGACATTTTATGACACTTCATACATCGCAACCGCCGAGAGCACAGAAGCCATCCTAGTAACAGAAGACGAAAAGCTGCGAAAAGCAGCAAGCAAATTCATCAAAACGATAACCTACACCGACCTTGAAAACAGACTAACCCAAGAATAAACATTGGAAATCGCTGGTTTTTATTCGCCCATTCATATAAACTGCGTGGGAAGCTAAAATGAAATTAGACAAAATTCCGGTTCTTCATAAAATCACTCCAACAAGACTAGTCAGCCTGTTTCTGTTAGCGCTAGGCTTGATCGCCCTAGCCTTCTCCATAATCTACACATCTTCAATCCTAGCCTTCATAGGTTTAGGACTCACCTTCTGGGCGCGTTACTGCTTTACATACCTTCTGAATGCATGTGCGCGTCATGCTTGGAACTAAAATTCAAGTGCGCTCGTTCTTCAGTAGGAATCTTTATATGTCCTGCTACGAAAATGTACTACACGTGATAGAATGGAAACCGAAGTGGTAGTAACAAGAAAAGGTCAAACCACCATCCCTGTGCAGCTTCGCAGAAAATACAATATTGAAGAAGGGACAAGGCTTGAAGTTATCGAAACCGAAGAAGGCATCCTCTTAAGACCCAAAAAATCAACCATCGACCTTGCCGGTTCCGGAGCAAAACATGCAACCCCAGAGGAAATGAAGCACC
>Ga0315280_10001851_pt1 | contig 35412 bp, 32 predicted proteins | sample YL17G06_40_MG_FD_203697 | JGI IMG/M metagenome (GOLD analysis project Ga0315280, IMG submission 203697) | Sediment microbial communities from Yellowstone Lake, YNP, Wyoming, USA - YL17G06_40 | ecosystem: Environmental > Aquatic > Freshwater > Lake > Sediment | place: USA: Wyoming | collected...
AACACGGCAAACGGGTACCTGTACAACACTGTCCTAAGCGAGAACCAACAGTTCCAATTCGACCAGTACGGCGTAGAAGCGTTCGTTGAACCAGGGAGCTGAGAGTGACAAACACGAATAATGAAGAACTGGAAGGCACGACGCTGAACGTGTACGCTTACGTGGTTAAGGAAGGCAACCCTGTAGGCCCCCGTGAAGTTATGAGAGCCGCAAACCTCAGCAGCCCAAGCGTTGCCTATTGGCATCTCCAAAAACTCGAGGCTCTAGGCCTGCTGGACAAGAACAAGTACGGGGCATACGTGGTCAAGGAAAAAATAAGCGTCAGCGGCCACCTTTGGATTGGCAGAAACCTGGTGCCCAGGCTAATCTTTTACTCCTTTTTTTTCATGGGCATTCTAGGGGTAGAAATTGGCCTCATTGCTGTCCCATTTCTTCTCAACGGACAGGCACCGGAACTGTACCTTTTTTATTTGATAGCGCCGACCACGATAGCAATGGTTCTGTTTCTCTGCGAAGGCCTGATTCTGCGGAGAAAAACTCGTCCAGAGACATCTAAGAGAAAACCCGCGGTGGATAGATGAACGTAAACAGATCATCATTCGCCGCGCCCGCAACATAAGATAGAAAGCTATCAGTCAGATCAATTCACACATACGCTATGTTTCACTCAACTTCCTTCCGAATCATGAAGGCACAGCATTCGGATTCGCACGCGAGACCCCATATGGGTAAAAATCTGAAGTTTTAATTTTTCGGCAGTTCGTCATCAAAAATGTTAATATTTCGGAGGAACTGTCGATTAATTCTTTAGCGAGCACAATAATATTGGTCTGAATCGGGGATTAAGTGAGAAGGTGGGCGAAGATTGAGAATCAAAGCAATACATGTCTTTGTATCCTACACCCAGCAAGGGTTCTTCGTTGATAGACAGATCTTGAGAAAACTGAAGCTGGACGAGAACGACATAATTGAAATGAAGCTATCCTTTGAAGATGAGACCACACAAGAAATCTATGCTGTTGCCAAAAACAAAGAAAAGTGGAATCCCGACTTGGAGAAGACAGCCTATGGGAAGCATTGGTACTCTGAGGAAATAATCTCAAAAATTCTGAGAGATAAGTCAAGAGTAATAGTAGGATATGTCGATTGGAACAACCTCGTTCATCAATGGGATTCCAAGAATCTGTTGCAAACAAACCCATTCATTGACATCAAGAAACAGGGCAAGCTAGAGCCGTGCCGAAAACTAGTGTTGAAGGTAATTTCGGCTCCTACTGCGAGAATCACTCGTTCAAAGATGAACTACGAAATAGCGAATGTGGTAAAGGAAAAAAATGAAACTATGCTTTGGTACCAAACAGAGGAGACTAGGAAAAAGCCGCTTAATCTCAGACGAACCGGGCTGGAGACGCTGCCTCTGCTTGGAGTCGAGCGAAAGAATATCTTGAGGGTCAATGGGATAAACACGATTTTGCAACTCCTGTCGTGCCCAGTAGACAAATTAAGAGCGATCAGAGGAATATCTTACGACCTACTGGAAAAATGGATTTTCGATTCTTCGCAGGTGCTTCTTCCGTCTGCTTTTCCAGTGGCGTGTCAGGTTTTTGTGACGGCTCCAAGAGAACAGAGACTAGTCGTAACAGAGGACACTCATATCGAGATTCTTGCCCCCTACTACAGTCAATTCTTTGTAAGAGGGCATCCTAAGGTTGAATCACGAATATTAGATGAGCTGCATGGGGCATTTGGAGCGTTCTACAACATCAGCATGGTTCAAGAAAATGCTGTAACACTGCTGAGCAAGGATGGCAGTCGAGAGATCAATATCTTTGGCCCATGGATTGTCGAGATGTTTGGTTTCAAACGAAAAGATAAGGCTGAAGAGATCTTGGAAGATCTGGAGGATGCTATTGAGACGTCATTTGAAGCTTGGAGAAAGAAAGACGTCATCCTGCTGATCAGCCCCCAAGAGACATATATTGAGGCAGATCAGATCCTGGACGCCTTGGTGAATAAGCTCTCAGTTCAATACTCTGATCCAAGACAGATATTCAGAAGAATGGAGCTAGGCGCCAAGTTTGTAATCGATACCAACGTTCTGATTGATGGCAGACTATCGTCTCCGATTGTGCTTGCAATACAAGGTACACTGGATTATTCTCTCAAGAGTCCAGAAATCATAATTCCCAATATTGTGACATATGAGATAAAAACCATGACAGATCGCTCAAGTGAGAAAAACACCCAGTATAGACTTGCGGATCTTGAGCTTCAGAGATTGAGAGCGCTTAATGATGCTGGGTATATCACCGTGAAATATCTTGGAGATATTCCTCAGATCCCTCCAATAACGCAACATGAGAAAGGCACCTGGAAGTTCTTCAATTCTTTGAGAGACGAGTACATACTCAAAGTGGTAGAACAGGTCACTGATTCAACGTTGTTAACTCAAGACGGGAGACTGGCAAGAAGCGGATACATCAAGGGATTCGACGTCATCCACATCAAACCACTGATTAAAACCATCAAGGAAGAATATGAACAGGATATGAAGAGCCTTCACACCAAATCCGAAGACGAACGTCAAAGAGTCGTGAATGAAATCGCGAACGAATTGATGGTGTCAAAAAAGACGCTACTCGAGATTATAAGACTTCATTCATTAGCGAAACTTCCAAATACTTAATGTGCAGCAGTAGCGCACGCAGAAAGATTCTAGCTTCTTTCAAATAGTTCGTGATTTGAGCATTGAGTTTCAATCTCCTTCCCCGCACGAATGCACGCTATGAGCCCATTCCATATTTCTAGTTTGGGCTATTTTGTTCCATATATTGATGGCGCGCGCTCTCTATGACTGGTCTTAATTTTTCGGAAGTTCGTTATCAAAAATGTTAATTAATGGCCTAGCTTATTGCTGTGCAGATGGAAGGATAGAAGTGAGTGACGAGATTTCGCAGCTTCCGCCGCCGGTTCAAGAACGTTTGCTCAGACTTCAGCAGCTCCAACAAACGCTTCAATCAATTCTTGGGCAGAAGCAGCAGGTGGAGCTTGAGGTAACCGAGATTGATCAGGCCTTGAATGAACTGCAGAAACTGACCGATGACGCGGTCATATACAAGGCTGCTGGTACCTTGTTGATGAGGTCTGAAAGGGCGAAAGTAATCACAGAGTTAACTGAGAGAAAGGAACTGCTCAACACACGAGCCACGATTCTCGTGAAACAAGAAGAGCGCATGCGCGGTCAACTAAAAGACGTACAGACAAAGCTTCAGCAAGACCTGAACCCAGTTACTCCTCCCTCCTAGCCGATTACCGTTTCTAGGAGATGCTTATGGAAGCGCTGGGAATACCAGAGTTGACCAATGAGCAGATTGAAGAGTTATGCCTAGTCGCGGAAAAAGCTGCCAGAAAACACGTTCTGTCGAAAGTCCCTTCAAAAAAGATAGAAACACTGAACGTAAGCGCTGAAGCAGAAGGCACAAAACCCGTAGCGTTGAGGGTTGATGTGGCTGTCGTGTTGTCTCCTTCAATGAAGGATTTCGACGTGAAGAAACTTGTTGATGAAGCCGTAAGAGAAGCGTTTTTCCATGCTGAAAAACACTTGAGGGAACTAGCATGTCATTCACAGAAATGATAAACCTGCTGGACGCGGTTGACGCCAAGTTTGTCGTTCTACTATGTCACCATAACGCAGATCCAGACGCAATCTGTTCGGCCTATGCTCTTTCAAGCTTGCTGAAGCAGTCACGGCCTCAAATGGAGGTCGAAGTTGGGGCAGCCCATGGGATAAGTCGACTCTCAAGACATGTCCTCGAACATTTGGCCGTAGAAGTGAAAACAGAACCGAGCGTAGAAAAAGCACATGCGATAGTTTTGCTCGACACTAACACTATCCAGCAATTGGACGATTTGGCTGAAAGGGTCAAGAATTCAAAGGCCCCACTCATCGTTGTTGATCATCACGTCAGCCACCCTGAAACCAAGCAGCTGGCAAAGATTTCTATAACGGATGAAGGAGCATCATCCACGTGCGAGATCGTCTACGACTTCTACAGGCAGAAGGGAATAAAACCTGGTGGAAACGAGGCCAAGGCACTGTTCTTGGGCATAGCTTTCGATACGCGGCATTTTATCTTAGCCAACTCGTCCACGTTGAAGAACATCGTCGGCCTCATCGACGCAGGCGTGAACGCCCAAGAAACACTGTCATTGCTATCGTTGCCCATGGACTTCTCCGAGCGCGTCGCGAGGCTCAAGGCTTCTAGGAGAACCAAACTCTTCAAGGTCGGCGAATGGATAATTGCTTTGTCACACGTCAGTGCCTACCAGGCTTCAGCCGCACGGGCAATGATGGAGCTGGGGGCCCACGTTGCCGCTGTGGCGGGGGAGAAAGATGGAAACTTGGAAATCAGCCTGCGCAGCTCGCAAGAATTCTACAAGAAAACGGACGTTCATCTCGGAAGAGACATAGCGAAGCCATTGGGCGAATACTTGCACGGCATGGGCGGGGGGCATGCTACAGCGGCGGGAGTCAATGGGCAGGGCGATATTGAAATAGGGCTTAAGCGGTGCCTGTGGCTTTTGAAGGAAAAACTGGCTAGCCATAATTAAGTAGTTACTCTTAAATGAGCGGGAAGCCCGCTTCAAGTAGGCAGGCATTGTTTACATGGCAATAATCGAAACGACAAACCTAACGTATACTTATCCGGGCGGGACGAAGCAATCAATCAACGACATTTCCATAAAGATAGAGAAAGGCGAATTCACCCTCATCACAGGTCCAAGCGGATGCGGAAAAACAACCCTCTGCAGATGTTTCAACGGGCTGATTCCCCATTTTTACCAAGGTGAAATGAAAGGCAACATAACCGTTGCGGGACTGAACATCAGCGAGCACCCTACATACGAACTGGCACAACACGTAGGCCTGGTTTTTCAGAATCCAGAGAACCAGCTTTTCGCTTTGTCTGTGGAAAAAGACGTGGCCTTTGGGCTTGAAAATTTGGGGGTTCAACGAGAAGAAATGCGCAAAACTGTCGACTGGGCACTGCAGCTCACAGGCATCAATGATATCAGGGAAAGAGCGCCTCATGAACTCTCTGGGGGACAACAGCAACGCGTGGCAATAGCCTCGGTGCTGGCGATGAAGCCCCAGGTCATTGTCCTAGATGAACCAACGTCTTTCCTTGATCCGTTGAGTGCAAGAAAGATATTCGAAGTGATTCACGAACTGAACCGAAACCTCGGAATCACCGTAGTGCTCGTCGAGCACAGGCTCGATTTGACAGCCAAGTACGCGGATCACATAATCGTGATGGACAAGGGGGGCATTCTCTTGGACGGCGATCCGCGTGAGATTTTGAGATCTGAAGAAGCCCGTCTCGTCGGAGTCGGCATTCCAAAGGCAACGAGGCTCTACGAGATACTCATGAAGGATGGGGCGAAACTCCGCGACGTTGTTCCTTTGTCTTCCGAGGAAATGGCAAAATTGCTTGAGGAGGCTCTTGAAAGCCGATGATAGAAGTCAAAGACGTCTATTTCACCTATCCGAACGACGTGGAAGCACTGAAAGGAATACGTTTAACCGTCGAAGAAGGCGAGTTTGTCGCCATAATGGGACAAAACGGAGCCGGAAAAACAACACTGGTGAAACATTTCAACGGCCTGCTCAAGCCGACCAAGGGGCAAGTGCTCGTGGACGGAGTTGACACGACAAAGGTCAGTGTGGCAACCCTTTCCAGGGACGTTGGATTCGTCTTTCAAAATCCCGACAATCAACTTTTCAGCGAAACAGTAGAGCAAGAAATAGCGTTTGCCCTGAGAAACTTCAAATTCAGTGAAGAAATCATCGAGAACAGGATAACCTGGGCCTTGAACCTCTTAGGGTTAACTGAATACAGAAAGACCTCTCCATTCTTGCTCAGTGGAGGAGAAAGAAAGCGTGTGGCGTTGGCTTCAGTGCTAGCTTGGGATCCTGCGATGTTGATACTGGACGAGCCGACTATAGGGCAGGATTATGAACAGAAAGAAAAACTTCGGCAGTTCATCCTGCAGATGAAGACTCAGAAAAAGACTGTGATCATAGTTACACACGATGTCGAGTTTGTGGCCGAGTGCAACCCGAGGGTTCTGTTGATGTGTGAAGGGAAAATAACTGCTGACGGCGAAGCAAGAACGATTCTCACAGACACAGAAACTCTGCAGCAAGCATCGATTGTGCCTCCACAGATTGCCCAAATATTCCTGCAACTCCGCAACCTGAACGTTCGCAGAGATGTCATCGACATCTATGAGGCACAAAAAATCCTACTAGAGATGTTGGAGAAACGCGGCAAATGAGCGTTTTCAACGGACTCAAGTTTCGCAAAGTCTACTCGCCGATACACGATCTAGACCCGAGAATAAAGTTTGTCTACGTATGTGCAATCTTTGTGGTTGCGATTCTTTTCGGGGAACTTCTGCCTTTGATAGCGCTTTTCCTCTTCCAAATTCCATTCGTCCTCTTGGCCGGCGTCAAACGTGAATGGCTTCGTTCAATGCGCGGGGCAGCATTTCTGGCCACCATAATCTTCTTGACCAACTTAGTCTTCAGATTTTTCAGCAGCAACTACACATTAACAGCCGACGCAGTGGAAGTTGCAACAGCTTTGACCTTGCGTTTCGTCGTGCTCGTAGAGTCCTTCTCCATTTTCTTCCTCACAACTTCGCCAGATCACTTGGGTCTTGCCCTAGAACAGACACGTGTTCCGTACGAATTCGTTTTTGCCTTCACAACAGCGGTACGTTTCGTCCCGGTCTTGGCAGAGGAAGCTGAAACAATCATGGACGCTCAAAAGGCAAGGGGGTTGGAGCTTGAAAAAGGGAACTTCTTGAAAAGAATCAGGAACTACATTCCAATTCTTATCCCATTGATCGTGAGCGCCATCCGCAGAAGCTTGGAACTTGCTGAAGCCATGGAATCTCGTGCTTGGGGAGCCACGAAGAAACGCACGAACCTGTACGTCCTCAGGCTGCACAGAGGCGATGCTGTCCTGATGGCTATCACGCTTGGAGTCTTAGCATCGGCGATTTACGTTCGATTGTTTGTTAGTATTCCATCATTAAGCAGCCTCCTTGCACGTTTGTTCCAAACCGCAAGGCTTTAATTCGCACGCTTGCGTAACCGTCCTTCGGAGAGATTTTAGCGATTGAAATGGTTGAAAGCCGCAGCAGATGAGATTGTTGAGTGCATAAAAAGTTCTATCAAAGCGCTTGACATGAAAGAGGTTGAGCAACTCCTCAAGCTCATGCTTGAAGCAAAGGAAAAGAGGATTTTCATCGTTGGGATGGGACGAAGCGGGTTCGTCGCCAGGGCGTTTGCTCTGCGCTTGATGAATTTGGGTTTCAACGTGTACTTTTTAGGCGAAACTATAACCCCTGCGGCGGAAAGGGGAGATCTGTTCATAGCGATTTCGGGTACGGGAAGCACAAAGATAGTGCTGACCGCGAGTGCGGCCGCCAAAGAAATTGGTGCTCGCGTTGCGGCAATCACTTCCTTCCCAGAATCTGCTCTAGGACAGCTGGCAGACCTCGTAGTCACAGTTAAGGGAAGGACAAAAGCGGGCTTACCCATAGAAGAAGACTACTTGGCCAGGCAGATTATCGGTGAACGTGAACCGTTGACTCCGCTTGGAAGCATTTTTGAGAATAACTGTATGGTTTTTCTGGACAGTCTAGTGGTCGAATTAATGCACCGAATGGGGCGAACTGAAGCAGATTTGAAACGCAGGCATGCAACAATAGAATAACTGGAAAACATCTGAGAGATGTGGTATGAACTAGTTTGGTCTTATCGTTTTGAAGACTTTTCGGCAATGCTCTTCCCTAGGTTCTTGGGCTAACTTATAATCTCTGAGTGTGAAGGATCCGCAGTATCCATAGTTTCTGCAGTCCAAACGGATCAAAGCTACGGAAGGCCAGACCCCCAGAAGACGTCAGTTGAACCGCATTTAGGGCAGAATAGAATGCCCCCACGCTGGCCTCCGCATCGCTCTTCTCTAATGTTGTGTGAAAGATGCTTGGATGTTTTTTTACTTCTTACTGTCTGTGAGCGTCCTCTTGTGAGTTTGGATTCAACCTGTGACCCGGAGGGATGCGTGTTGTTTGCTTCTTCTAGTTTCGCTTGTGTCAAGTGTGCTAAGGATTAGTCATGCATATAACTTATTAAGACTCGCGACACAATATATGCTCGAAAGTCACCCTACAACCTAAACCCAAGAGGGTAGTGCCAACGATGAAACAATCAGTATCAAGAGCCTCTGCAGAGGAAAAAACAGCGGTAGAGGTCACCTTAAAAGAGGAAGCCAAGAGACCGACCGCTTTCAGAGAAGCCTACCCGATACAAGAACCCTACGTCTATGCGGCCATCATCAAAGATCCAGACACCCAGAGAATACGCTACGAAGTAATAGAACCCACTCTTCAGAAAGAGGAAGAGCAGCAACTAAGAGAAGTGAAGGATTTCCTGATTGAAGAAGTTAACGTCAACTTCAAGGAAATAGAAACTAAGGAGAAAGCAGAAAACTATCTGAAGGAACAGACAAAGAAGACAATTAAGAAACATCGAATAAAGGTGCCACCGGAAGCCATCGACAAACTCACGTACTACATAATAAGAGACTTCATAGGCTACGGAAAAATAGATCCGTTAATGAAAGACCATCTTATCGAAGACATATCCGCAGACGGGGTGAACATCCCAATCTACATCTGGCACAGAATGTACGAGTCTCTGCCCACAAACATCATTTTCAAAGATGAGGCGGAACTCGACTCCTTCACGATTCGCATGGCATATCTGTCTGGGAAAAACATATCAATAGCATCGCCAATTCTGGACGCATCACTTCCAGATGGAAGCCGCGTTCAACTCACTTATGGAAATGAAATCACGCGCAGAGGTTCAACCTTTACTATCCGACGTTTCAGAGTTGATCCGTTAACCATCTCCGACTTAATTGCCTTTAAAACTATTTCTTCAGAAATGGCCGCGTACCTGTGGTACGTTGTAGAGAACAGGGCTTCGGTCTTGGTAGCCGGAGGCGTAGCGTCTGGAAAAACGACGATGTTGAACTGTCTGTCAATGTTCATAAAGCCCGAGATGAAGGTAGTCAGCGTAGAAGACACTCAAGAGCTCAACCTGCCGCATGAAAACTGGATTCCGTCGGTCGTGCGCCTGGGCTTCGGCCATGAGGACAAGAAGGGTGGGACAATAACGCTCTTCGATCTGTTGAAAGCCGCGGTCAGACAAAGGCCCGACTACATTATCGTGGGTGAAGTCCGCGGTGAAGAAGCATATACGCTGTTCCAAGCCATGGCAACAGGTCACCTAGGAATGTGCACAATGCACGCAGAATCGGTTGAAGCCGCCATAAACCGATTGGAATCTGAACCCATGAACATCCCGAAGCCGCTCATAGCTATGACAAACGTGATAATGGTCATGGCAAGGACAGAAATCGATGGTAAACCAGCTAGAAGAGTAAACACCACGACAGAGGTTGTGGGACTTGATCCAAACTCAGGACACATAGCAACTGACGAGGTTTTCCACTGGAACCCAAAATTCGACAGGTTCTCTCGCTCAAACCACAGCGCGCGCTTGGAAAAACAGATGAAGAAACAGGAAATCGATGAGGAAGAAGTGAAACGGGAGCTGAATCGCAGACAGACTGTTTTGGACTGGATGACAAGCAAATCCATCCGTCGTTACACAGAGGTTGCAACTGTGATTCGAGAATACTATGCAAATCCAGATCGCGTCTTCCAAAAAGCCAGGGTCGGACTGAAGTGAAAAAGGGCAAACCTCTCGAAAAAATCAAAGCATTCATAGTTAATCTGAGAACAGGGCTCAGACGCCCTTTCCTAAGGCCAACTGAGCCCAAACCCGAAGCTTCCAAGAAGAAGCCTAAGACGTCTTTTGAAAGTCCACAATTCATAACCTACAACCTCATTGGAAACAAAACAGCATGGGTTCTGCCTCTGTTCAAGGATTTGGACGTAAAATTACGCAAATCAGGACTCAAATTCAACTTTAAAGCGTACGTGAGTCTGACAATTTTCGCCACGGCCTTGATTTGTGCCGCTACCTTGGCGTTTGTACCCTGCCTGCTGTTTCTGGTTTTCGATTTGCCACTCTTGCCAGCGGTCTTGTTCGGTGTCGGCGGGGGTCTGTTCGCTTTTGCGTTTTCAACTATTGGATTTTATCTCTATCCGATTTATCGCGCAGACACACTTAAGAGAAGATTGGAAGACGAGTTGCCTTTCACGACTGGTTACATGGCAATCTTGGCGAGTGCTGGGGTTTCTCCAGAAAAAATGTTCTACTCTCTTTCAAATCTCAGTGTCCCTCTTGCCGTTACTCCTGAGGCAAAGGATGTTATAAGAGATGTAAACCTTTTTGGGTCAGACATAATTTCAGCTCTTGAGGAAACTTCGAAGCGGACTCCTTCAGAAAGATTCCGCGAGACGATAGAAGGATTCATCACAACCATTCATTCGGGGGGCAACTTGGCAGCATATCTTCGAGAAAAATCCAAGGAATACATGAGACTGAAGAGGATAAACCTGAAGAAGTATTCAGACACTCTGTCGATGTTATCGGAGGTCTATGCGACTCTGCTCTTGACTGGTCCATTATTCTTGGTAATAATGCTTGTCGTCATGTCGATGCTTGGCGGGGGTGATTTTGGGATACTCAGCCCGGATCTTATGCTCGAATTACTCACGTACGTGGGAATCCCTCTCGGTGCGATAGCCTTCCTGATAATCTTGGACACGGTATCGCCCAAATGGTGATGAAATGCCGAGAATAGATGGCAGAGTGAAAAAAACCACGTGGATCGTCTCAACCGTGCTAGCTGTGGCAATAGTCTCGTATGGGTTTCTTAGTTTTTGGTCGACAGACATGTTCGACGATTTTGTGTTCTTTGCCATCACAGTGTCTGTTTTTCCTTCGGCAATGTTGAGCTATGTAGATTATAAGTGGAGAAAGGCTGTAGATGAACACTTACCGGACCTTTTCAGAAGCATCGTACAAGCTCAAGAGACGGGAATGACCCTTCCACAAGCTATAGAGGAAGCGTCCAAAAGAGATTATGGGCCTCTCACTGAAGAATTGAAGAAGATGGCCGCGCAGATTTCTTGGGGAATGAGTTTTGAAGAGAGTCTCCTGAGTCTGGGAAAGCGAGTTAACACGGTGTTGATGCAGAGGACGGTGCCGATGATTATCGAGGCGAGCCGGGCGGGAGGACGAATTGAAAAGGTTTTCGACCCAATGGGCAAGTTCATACAAACGACGCTCCTTCTTGATAAGGAACGCCGAACTCAAACGAGACCATACATTGCCATAATCTACGTGGCGTTTTTCGTATTCCTTTTCACCCTGGTGCTGCTTTTCAGATCATTTTTCTCAAGCATACAGGGGTTGTCAATTCTGGGAGCTGGGGTGATGTCGCAGAGCGCAACTGAGCGAATGTTCTTTCATATGACGTACATTCAGGCTTTTTTCGGGGGACTTGTTGCAGGAAAAATGGGGGACGGAGCGATAAGAGCTGGATTGAGGCACAGCCTAGTCCTAATGCTGTGCGGTTACATTATCCTGAAACTCTTCCTTTGAGGTGACAGAATGGCTAGGAAGTTCAAGAAGTTCATTCGAGACAAGAGGGCCATAACTCCAGTTCTCAGTAACCTATTGCTGACTGTCGTGGCTGTCGCAGCCATGGCGCTTGCTACTACGGCCACTTATGTTATAACGACCAATCTGCGGGAGACGATGAGTGAGCGTGTCATTGTAGAAGACTTGTGGCTCAATAATTCGACTGGAACTGTCGATGTTTATCTTCGAAATGTTGGTCAGGTCGCCATCCAAGTCTCAGGTGTGTATGTGAACCACACCTCCCAGCCTTTCGCGGGGCCTTTCAGGCTCGAAATAGGAGAGCATGAGTGGCTCAATATTTCACAAAACTGGGTTTCGGGCAGCGTATACTACGTGGATATCGTTACGAAGAGAGGAACGCATGTTAGAGACTATGTCACGGCGCGTTAAGTAAGCGGTAATTACCGTGATCACATTTCTTTGAAATTGCGAGCGCTCGCGCGAGTTGTCTGGTGCAGCCCCGCCGGAAAAAACGTAAGAACTAAAAAACCAAGACCTAGAAACGCAGGTGTTTGCAGGCAACCGATCTGGAAAAAGTGTCTCTCACTTTGTTCTTGTCATTTTCTCTTTCAGGCTGTTTATCGCTTCTTTTGGATTCGTAGCTTCAATTGCTCGGATATTGTACAGTTCTGCCATTTTCCTCGCATTGTCATTCAGCTTAGGAATTGCGATAAGGTAAGCCGTGGCTGGCGATACGTCATATATCTTTGCGAAAAGCGCGATTATAGGCTGCTCTGACACGACGTTTTCAGTTGACGTTGCTAGATCAATCACCGTTACGCTTTTCTCATTTTCTTTTGGCCAGGCAACTATATCGAACATGTGATTAGCACCCGACTTTCCTTTCAAGAAGGCGGGGCTCTTCACTTCAAACCCGTTCTGCCTTAGAAACTCGGTTATAGGCGAAATCAAAACCCAACCTTCGGCGGCCTCTCTTCTAGCCTCTTCTTTCAAGGCATAAATGTAAACCTCCTTGATGATTGCGTCCTCAAACGTGAAATCTTCGTGGCAGTCACGACAGAACAGTTTGACAACAGGAATGTCGAAGCTCTTGCTGCAGTCCTTGCATGTGCACCATACTCCCGCACGTCTATAATCAATATCGCATTTTTTCAGTTCATCATGGCATTTGAGGCAGATGAGCTTGTCGCCTTTGCGGAAGTTTTCTTCCACATCCATGTACCCACATTTGACGTGTTCGATTAAGGAACTCTTTTTGATGTTGAATGATTTACAGTATGGACAACAATAACGGATAGAAATACCCGCGGAATTACATCTAGGGCAGAAGATAACTTCGTCATGAAGCTTCCTCGTCAGTATTCCCGCGTCGTAGAGCTTGGTCAAGAATGCTTCGGCCTTTAAGGGGTCTCTCACAATAGTTTCAACTGTGTCGTATCGGTATCCGCGTTTAGGGTCATAGACGGGCTCAAGCTCGTTAAGTTCGCCGCTTAAGAATTTGCTCAAGAATACTTGCGTATCTCGGTCCTTGTAGAGTTCTAACCGTTCAGCTTTGCCCGTCGTCTCATTTCACTCCAAGACTAGCACGGTTCCGAATGTTCCATGATACTGCTAACATTTGCTCTTCATACCGTTTAAGCATTTCCAGAGGCCTGGTTTGTTTCTGACCGCGTGTATCCTAAATTCTTTGCTGAGGACGTACACTGATTTTGTCGTCGAGATTGTGTGTCTTTCTCGTAACTTCTTTTGGCATTAAAGGGGAATCAGTGTTGTTCAGGAGGAGTCTCCAACGTTACGCTTTTTAATGAGAACCTTAATATTCCCAGCGCATGCTCAACTTAGCAGTGATTAAAGGCCTACGGTGAAATGTTTGACGTCGCAATCTGCCCCAAGACATCTGGTGATTCGCTGGACGACACTGAAGGGTGCAATTGCGGCCATAGCGTTCTTCGTGGTGGCAGTATTAGCCGAATTTCTTGTTGTCTTATACGCCATTAATTTGGGCGTCAAAGACGCAGGCCTTGTGACAATCAACTGGCCAGTGGCATTCACTATAAGCCCATTATTTCACGTAGTTCCAACTGCCGTTATCATTACGCTTTTGTTCACATGGATGTACCTTGCAAAGAAGCTTTCATTAAGGCCGCTACAGCCGATAGGAAGAACCGAGGTCTCTGGCAGAAGAAGAGCGGAAATGAAGCAACCAGTGTCAAAAGCAAGTCAACCTGCAAAAAGCTCTCTTGGCGAAACAAAGAAAGTTCCCGCAAAAGTCAGAGGTCTTTCATCCATCTGGGAAAAAATATATTCTGCAAGAGCCCCCATCAAAAGCGCGTTTATAGTTTTTATAGCTTTTTTCGTGCTGGTTCTCATAGTGTCTTTGTTGACCTATCCAGCGCTCGTCTATCAGACTGTAACGGGTGCCTATCAAAGCCATTCTTCACCTTATGGGTTCGTAGTGTCAGTCGCCAATTTGCTAAGAGGCTTTGCCCAAGCTGTGTCACCCATTGGTTGGCTAGCTACAACAATAAACAATGGCCTCGTAGCCATCTCCCCTGGCATTAGAAGCGTCGGTACTGCTCTGGGCAGCGTAATCGCGCCCTTGGCGAATCTGGATCCCGCTGGCAAGTATCTGGCCTTCCAGAACGCTGCGGCTTGGATTTCAGTTCTGTTGATTCTGTTTTACGGGCAGTATTCGAGGAGAAGCTACCGGTATAGGAAGAAGTAGAAGAATCAAGGGATTTTAATGGCTGACCACCCCAGGTTCGGTCCGGCTGGGGTTCCTCCATCATTCAGACTCATTAAAGCGTCCTTGACAGACGTTCCAAGACTTTTGCAGGAGGAGGGTCTTGACGCCTTTGAATATGAGGCTGTGCGCTGGGGGAAGAAACCGCAAATAAAGAAAGAGGACGCCGAGGAGCTTGGTTTAGCGGCTAAAGAAAATGATGTGTGGCTCAGCCTTCACGGTTCCTATTTCATAAACTTCTGTGGAGCTAGGCAAATCGTTGAAGCAAGCAAGCAACGGCTCATTGCCTGCGCTTCCGCGGCCAAATGGATGAACGCTCGCGTCGTCGTTTTTCATCCTGGGTTCTACGGTGAAAGGTCGCCCAAACAAGCCTTTGATGCATGTTTGAAGGCTTTGCAAGAGACAGTTGAAGTCATGCAATCACTTGGAATCAGTGACGTTAAGATTGGTCCAGAAACGATGGGTCGACTTTTTCAACTCGGCAGTCTTGATGAGATAATGAGGCTGTGCGAAATGGTTGAACAAACGCAGTTGGTGATTGATTGGTCGCACCTGCACGCAAGAGACCACGGGCGGTTTCGTACGGTTGATGATTTTCGAAGAGTTGTGGAAAACGTGGAAATCAAGCTTGGAACAGAAGTGGTCGAGAACATGCACTGCCACTTTACGAAAATCGAATTCACAACCAAAGGCGAGAAGCGTCACCATACGCTGGAAGAAACACGCTACGGACCAGAATTTGAAATGCTGGCAAAGGTCATATCCGAATTCAGGCTGAAACCCGTTATCATAAGCGAAAGCCCAATCCTAGATATAGACGCTGCGAGAATGCGTGACATGCTCCAAAACGAGTGGAGTAAACGCTGAATTAGCAAGCTTGCTGCGATACGTTTTTCTATCAATTCCCCCAGTGCTGTTTATGGGTACATGTTTTGGTGCGACTCAAAGGTTTCCAAAAACTAACGTCAATCGACGATGCATTACAGAAGTTTTTTGCAGCCATCGAGTTCAAGAAGCCCAAGACAATTACTGTTCCACTGAATTCCGCTTTAAACCGAGTCCTAGCAGAGAAGGTCGTCGCCAACGTGGACGTGCCACGGTTCAACAGGTCGGCAGTTGATGGATATGCCGTTAAAGCCGAAGAAACCATCGGAGCAACTCAGTTCAAACCCAAGATATTCCAACTCACCGGCAATAACCGAATAGACATCAGCAGAGCAAAACAGGTTTGGACGGGAAACCCTCTTCCCGAAGGGGTGGACGCGGTGGTGATGCTTGAAGACACCAAGCTTGTGAAAGACAAAATCGATGTTTGGAGTCAAGTGACACCTGGCGAGAATGTTTCCAAGAGGGGAGAGGACATTCAAAGAGGAGATGTTGCAGTAGAGGTGGGGACCCGTTTGAAGCCTCAACATTTGGGGCTAATAGCTGCTTCTGGCATAAGCAAAGTCACGGTGTTTGATAAGCCCAGAATCGCCGTTCTAGCAACAGGAAATGAACTTGCAGAATTAGGCAACAAACTGGAAGAAAACCAGATTTTCGACATAAACAAGCTTGTTCTCTGTGCCTTGTGCAGCGACCTCGGTGCGGAACCCACAGATCTGGGCATTGCCAGAGACGATATTGATGAGATTTCTGAAAGACTGAGAGTGGGACTTGAAGAGTCCGATGTTGTAATGACTACCGGAGGGACGAGCGTTGGAGGTTCAGACTTCGTTCCAGACGCGGTGAACAAAGTTGGAAAACCAGGCGTCGTTGTTCATGGCGTGGCTATGCGTCCGGCTATGCCCACGGCTCTCGCTGTAGCGAGTGGAAAGCCAATACTGATTCTTCCCGGTAACCCGGTTGCGGCGATAATCGGGTTTGAAGTGTTTGCCAGACCTCTGATATGTAGGCTGCTTGGAATGAAGCATGTGGAGCCTAGACCCACGGTGCAGGCCAAAATGACCAGAGGAATTGCTACAGCTCTTGGACGAAGGAATTTTGTCCGGGTGCGTGTCTTCAAGCACGATGGGGGGCTGCTTGCGGAACCCATCAGCGCCCGTGGCTCAAGCATGATGTCAACCATGACAAAAGCTAACGGCTACGTTATCGTTCCTGAAAACCGGGAAGGACTGGAAGAAGGAGAGCTGATCTCCGTCCAGTTGTTTGATATTGTGGAAGGCTGAGGAGAAATGTTCAGGAAACTATTGACTTTCGATGAAGCGAAAAAGGCTATCGAAAGCCAGTTTAGAGCCAAACCGTTGGGTGTCGAAGAGATTTCTCTTCTGGAGTCCAGTAATCGTGTTCTAGCCGAAAACATAACAGCCAACATGGACATTCCGCCTTTCAATCGATCCACAGTTGATGGATACGCCGTCAGAGCAGAGGACACGTTTGGCGCGGAGGAGAACAGGCCAGTCGCGCTGCAGGTTTCTGGAACGGTGAACATTGGAGAACTTCCACGAACCGCTGTCAGGAAGGGCGAAGCTGCCGAAATCGTGACAGGGGCGCCCATACCCGAAGGGGCAGACGCGGTTGTGATGATAGAATACACAAGTCGAAAGGGTGACAGGGTCACGGTTTTTAGTGCTGCAGCCAAAAACGAGAACGTCATGAAAGCAGGCGCCGACATCAAGAAAGGTGAAACAGTCCTTAAGAGGGGTCAGTTGCTAGGTTCAAGGGAAATCGGTGTCTTGGCAGCTCTAGGGAAGGCGAAGACTAAAGTGCACATGGTTCCACGTGTAGCCGTTCTTTCGACGGGACCTGAAGTTACTGAACCTGGGAGGAACTTGCCCCCGGGGAAGATCTACGACATAAATGCTTACACGCTGAGCACAGCAGTCCTCGAAAGCGGCGGAAAACCGGTCTACTTGGGGGTCTTTCCCGACAAGGCGGGCGAACTCCACGAAGCCCTCGTGCGTGCACTTGCCTGTTCGGACATGGTTGTGACTTCGGGCGGAGTCTCTGTTGGTCCAAAAGACATCATGCCCAAAACGGTGGATGCACTCGGAGAGCCGGGCATATTTGTCTCTGGGGTTGCAATAAAACCTGGAAAGCCCATGACAGTGGCTTCTATTGCTGGAAAACCTGTGTTTTCGCTTCCAGGCCACCCAGCATCAGCCTTACTGACTTTTCAACTATTTGTACGTCCACTTATTCAGGCCATGAGCTGCAGAAAAACTGAGAAACGTCCAGAAGTGCGGGCCCTTGCATCGATGAGAATGTTCCCAGCAAAAGGTCGAAGGACCTTCATCATGGTGAACCTGAAAAGCGAAAAAGCAAAAGGGCTTGTCGCCGAACCAGTTCCGACGGCAGTTTCCGGAGCTATAACAGCACTCGCAAAGGCTGATGGGTTTGTGGAAATCTCTGAAGACGTCCAGTTCATTGATGCTGGCGAACAAGTCACAGTGAAGCTTTTCAAAACTGAAGACTATCTGCAAGCCAGCTAGTTGAGTGCCAACAGCGGAAACTGTTTTCTAAGCCAACAGTTTCGGCGGCCAGCTCTTCTAGCTTTCGAATACGTCTCTCTTATCGACAGCATAGGCAGTGAAAACCCACGTTAGAACGAGGTAGACTATGGCGCTTATGCCGAGAAGATAGTCTGCCCCCAGAATACTGTAAATCATAAAGGCTGAAAACGTCGTTCCAACAAAAAATAATATCACCACAAACCAGATGGCCCAGGTTCTTTTTCTGAACACCCCATAAGCAGTTACCAGGCTGAATATCCCGATTATCCCCAGGTGCGGAGCAAAACTAGCCATCACCAACAGAACAAAGAAGATTATTCCGACAATTGCGTAGAAAGCTGACGTGGCAAACATACCCTTGCTCTCGATCTTCAGCCTTGATCCAAGAGACACTTTTTTCATTCTCCTTTAAGCATTATGCATTGACAGTATCGTTAATAAGTCTAATGTTCCACTATCCCATTTAACCTCGCATTGTTGATTTGGAAAACAAGGGAACGCACGCTACTTCTAACCACGTCGGAGAGCGCGGGCGATGTCATCTAACACGATCCAATGAACAAGGCATGAAAAAAGCTTTTATTCTAGATAAGATGACAAAAAAAACAGGGGAAAAAACGATGACTCTTGAATCAAGCAAGAACTTAGGCGGCATAGGCGCAATACTAATGTTCATCGGACTTATACCAATACCGGGGGCTCAACCTTATCTAGGAATAATTGCACTTGTCGGCTTGATACTCGTTCTGGTTGCTCTGCATGGTTTTGCAAACTATTACAAGGAAAGCGGAATATTCAACAATTCCTTATACGGTGTAGTCGCAGGCATAGTAGGCATCGTAACTGCAGGAGTAGTAGCTGTTTATCTGTTTTTTTACACATCCATCGTAACGGATTTCCTGCACAAAATCTATCCAGGTTGGAACGGCAACTGGTCAACGCTCCCAGGGTTAACACCAACCATCTCGAATATAACCACAAGTGATGTCTTACCCATACTTGGATCAATACTTTCAGTATTAGTCATTCTGTGGATTTTTGCCATAATTATAGCTTTCTTTGTTAGACGATCACTAAAGACTCTTTCAGCAAAAGCAAGCGTAGGTTTATTCTCAACTGCAGCTTTACTGCTACTCATAGGTGCATTTCTATCAATAGTTCTCATAGGCTTCCTTCTAATGTGGATCGCTGCACTATTGATTGCGATTGCCTTTTTCCAAATAAAACCTCAACCAGAACAACCTGCAGCAACAATGGCTCCTCCACCGCCAGCACCAACACCGGTCTAAAAGCCAACAAATATCTGTTCGCGCATTCTGGAAGCGCGCGCGCTGACAACCCTTGAACAATTTTCTCAAAGTCCGTATCTGTCAAGTCAACGGGCTTTTCCATAACCTGCTCCTCTGTCCTGTTTGCGAGCTCCTGCCTCTTTTCTTCTTAATATCCGTTTGGGTTTGGGGGAGTTTTGGTCTATTTTCGTTTTCTGAACAACATTGTCTCACTATGGCTGCAAACGTATTCAAATCCTGCTTCTAGTGCACGCAGATATATCTTGAATCTGTACTGTCTTTTCATAAACTTGTTATCCCGCGCGCGCTACCACATGAGAATGCTGTAGGTTTTGAACTTGTCAAAGGGGACTTCTGGAAATTCTTGTTTAGTGCTTTGGACTGGTAAACCATGGATATTTCCCGGTTTGCTGACTAGGAGCATATTGATTATTGTGGCTGCCGTCGTAGTCTCCTGGGTAGAACTCTCTCTCAACGTAACAAACATGCGTCTTCTGAGCCTACAGTTAACGCTGTGGACGGGCTTGGTAATTTTCTTGGCCTGGATAGTTGGCTTGGCGCATCTGCTATTGCTGAGAGTTTCAAACACCTATATTCTCAGAAACGACAGCCTGGAAGTAAAGGTTGGAGTCTTGTCCTCGAAATCGTTTGTAATCGCTCCTGCAGGCTTTTCAGATCTAGAAGTGTTAAGATCGATATCAGCGAGAATCGTGAATTCTGGAAACATCATTATTTGCACTCAAGGCGAGCGCGACATGAGAATGGAAAGAATCAGAAACGCATTGAAAGTGGCTGACCAAATAAGGGAAGTCATGTCGAGACCAATCGTCAGAATTAGCGCGCCAGCGCTAATTGAAGAGCAGGATGTTCCGATCGAGAAGAAACTAGTCTAGTACAAAGCCTCGTCCCAGCGCGTGCTCTGCATCCATGACTTATGATTAACGGTACCAAGACGACAAGACTTTGACAGTGTTTTGCGCGCGCTCAGGTTTTCTTTTCAGCCTTGACTTCGTAGTGTTGCGAACATGCATCAAACCGTGAAAGCAGTGTTCTTGCCCTCGGTGGGACAACAGCAACTTCATAGTCCTCCCCTGCAAAAGCTCGAACTGCATCCATTGAGTCGAACCACATGACTGTAACGAACTCCACCTCCTTGCCAAGATTCCGACGGAAGAGATGAATCCCTCTGTAACCTGCAATCTGACGGCCCTCAATGCCCGTGAAGATTTCACTCTTGAGGAGTGTCTCATAAGCGTCAGCATTTGCAGGCGTCGTCCGCCCATGCCAAACTCGACTAATCATGTCCAGAATTTCCTTCCTCGTTGAATATCAGGATCCACCACTCAACTCTTAATGCAAATCACATATGATAGTCCAAAAGCGATCAAGCGCGCGCTTGAATGCTGCCAGTATTTTTCAGAGCGTCTAGGACCAGAAAAGTTTCGGTCTCGGGTTCCTTTCTCCCCCAGCTTCCATCCTTGTTCTGTCTCTTGATGACTGATGGGAAAGCTCTTTCAATTTGCGTCTTTGCCACGGTATGCCTAGCTCTGGATAAGGCGTGGAATGTATGGTAGAATGGGAAGCCTTTCCATGCCCCTGTTTTAGTTTGCAGTTTTGCAAAATACCCTAGCCCGCTGTTGACCTGTTTGGACTCTGCACTTAGCGGGTGTTCAATCAGCATACGTAACACGTTGATTGTGCACCATGCGCCACACCATTCAGGATTCCAAAAATCAAGAAATGACCTCACGGTCGTTTGAACCTGCTTCTTATCGTGAAGACCGAAAACGTGGAATAAATGAACTGCATAGGTTGTTTGATAGAAAATCGAACAGCCTGGTCCGAATTCTCCATAGAATGTTGAACGCATCAGACTTGGATCTTTTCTGTTGGGTGAATTGAAAAAGCCTGGGCAGCCTCGATAATCGTATTTCTGAATCGACAGAAGCCATTCTAAGGCCTCCTTGACGCTTCTGTCCTCTGCTTCACAGCCTAGGAGAGCCAGGTTCCATAGATTGTTGGCGGTTCGAACAAATAGCTGGCTCCAACTTCCATCCACAGACTGGTCTGCAACTGCTTGCTCATACAATCTTTTCTTCAGGGTTGCATCACTCTTGGTTTCCTTTTTGAAGATTTCTCTCCTGATGTAGACGCCGATAGGTGATTCTAGATCTGCGGCATAATTCAGCGGATCAACCTTTAGCTTAACTGATAAGCTCATTTGACTGAACCACAAAAACTGATTTCAACCTGAACCATAAAAAGGGTTTGGGTATAAAGTTTCATTCTATTTTCGTTTTCTGAACAACATCACATTCCCGCTAGGGAACACGATTCCATTTAACCTTACACTTCACGCGTGTCCATGAGTGCGCTCTTAATGATTTCGTCTTAATTGGAATAAGAGATTCTGTTGCTGTGTGGTTACAGTCACATATTTATAAATATGTAAGCGAAGAGCCTAGGAAAGAATGAGGAGACTGGAGGTGGAATAACGGAAAAAGCGCGAGACCCTTTGAAAGTGGCAAAAAACGTCTACAAGTTCATAATGGAAAACGACCGCGTGCGTGTACTTGACGTTCTGTTTAAACCAAACGACAAAGCAGTAATGCACAGCCATCCAGACCATGTGGTATATGTTCTCAAAGGTGGCAAACTAAAACTGACAACTTCAGGAAAAACAGATGTATTAGGCCTGAAGACTGGTCAGGCAATGTTCCTTAAAGCCCAATCTCACGAAGCCGAGAACACAGGGAAAACCGATGTAGACCTCTTAGTTGTCGAACTCAAAAAATAGTTTTTTTTCTTTTCTTACGCGGGCTTTTCTCAGATTGACCGTAGATCACCAGTGGAGCGAGGGCTTCTTCATGGTTTGTTACCAAACAATGTTACATCTGTGGTAACGGACAAGAGTGAAGTCGACTCCTGAACGAAGAAATCTTCATAGATTCTACATGCACTGTTACCAAACAATGTTACATCTGTGGTAACACAGGAGAGGTAGGGGCCAACTATGAGAGCTCTACCCGCACACACGGCAACATTACAACTGACGTGTGCAAAGAGGACGGGCACCAATAAAACAGTCAACAAAACAACATTGTCCCAGATTACAATTACAGATTACATCTGATGTAAGTAACAGACGACCAAGGGCCAACGTTGAGCTCGTTTCTCTTCAAGCACAGCCTCGCACTCTCAGACACAAACGTTTTGGGAACCAGAAGCCTCAATACAAACTTACCATCCCTAAAGGGGCACGGAAAGGTTTAGAAACCGAGCGCCAGGATAAACAGAGGCAGGACGTGAGAACCCGCATGAGCAACCATGAACTTTTCGTGTCGCAATCAAACGTCTTCAGCGGTCTTCAAACATCCTTCGAAAAGGCAAACTACATAATCTTGGGCGTTCCATTCGACGTCACCAGCACCTACCGCACTGGAGCTCGATTCGGTCCCAACGCGATCAGACAAGCATCACTCAACATAGAAACTTACAGTATGCGCACGGGAATAGACGTTGAAGACCTGCCCTTGCACGATTTGGGAGATATGCACGTAGCATCAAACACTGAAAAGACCTTGGAAACGCTGGAACGCGTTATCAGCAGCATCCTCGAAGAAGGAAAGACGCCTATAACAATCGGCGGAGAACACACGATAACCCTCGGCATCACGAGAAGCCTAAGAAACAAAGCCATGAAGACAGCAATAGTCAGCTTTGACGCACACCTCGACCTGCGAAACGAATTCCTAGGGCTGAAACTCTCTCACACAACCTTCATGCGCCGAATAAACGAGGAAGTGAAGCCCGCAAAAATCATAGAAGTCGGCACGAGGGCAGTCTGCAAGGAAGAACTAACATACGCAAAGAAGGCAGGAGTGAAATTCCTCACTACCCAGCAAATAAGAAGAGACGGAAACAAGCGAAGTGCCAACTGGCTGAAGAACGAACTGGAAGGATACAAGAGCATCTACTTATCCGTCGACATGGACATCCTTGATCCTGCATACGTACCTGCAGCCCAAAACCCCGAAGCAGACGGCCTTGAAACACCCGTTCTGCTCGACCTACTAGAGAGTGCGTGCGACAACCGCGTAGTAGGCCTCGACGTCCTAGAAATCGCCCCAAACTATGACCAAGGCGTTTCAGCAATTCAAACTGCAAAGGTAATTTTTGAACTCCTGTGCTTCCTAGAGAAATCAAGGGAAGCATAGTTCAAAGTGAAGACGCGACAAAAGCATCATGACGCTGAATCCGATACTCAAAATATCTCTGATTCATTCGCTCCTTAACATTTTTGCGATGAAGAAGCCATTGCACCGATGTATGTGCGGATAGAGTCTCTGGCACTTTCCCAGCCCTCTTAATCCCGGCAGACCTATTTTCGGCGTTATTTCGGTCAGCAGAAACTCAGTGTGCCATTTCATAAACCGCTCAACCAACATTTCATTCTCTTCAACCGTTATGCTGCAAGTAGAATACATCAGTGTTCCTCCCGGCTTTACGTACTCTGAGCAATTGTTCAACATTTGCCATTGAATTTCAGCCATCTTCTCCACAGAACTTGGCATCAGCCTCCACTTGGCTGAAGGCATCTTCGCAAAAGTGCCCGTGCCTGTGCACGGAGGATCCAAAATCAGCAAATCCGCCTCAGCAGTTAAAGGCAAATGGAAGCGTGCATCAACAATTATCGGCTCCGTAATTTCAACGCCCGTATTAGCAACCTCATTTTTCCAGGTAGCCATTCTGCGTCTTGAATAGTCTAGGCTGATGATCTCGCCCTTGTTCTGCATTAGTTGAGCGATGTAAGTTGTCTTCGCTCCAGGCGCTGCGCAAACATCTAAGACAGTCATGCCGCGAGTGGGATTTCCCGCTTCCACCGCGAAACAGCTCGCCTTATCCTGAACGTAAAATAGACCTTCCTGGAAACTTTTCGTTCTGGTTACAGGTTTCTGTGCCGTCGTAACCTCGTATGCATACTTCAACCTGTTGACTTTCTCGACCTTAATGCAGTCTTCCGTAAGTCTCTCAAGGATTTCGTTCTCATCAGCCTTAAGCGTATTTATCCTCACGTAAGTCGGAGGTGGCTTCATATCCGCTTCAAACATCTCGATAGCCTCACCTCTGCCAAAGAGCCCTACGCAGTATTTAACAAACCACGACGGGTGAAAAGTCCGAAGCCCTATTTGCTCCTCATCGCTTCCTCCTTCATACACTGATGCAGGTCCTCGCGTCAGAAAGACGCCCAGAATCGGTTCGACCGCCTGCACCGTTTTCCACCCCAAAATGGAGCGGACGAGTTTCACAATGCTTTCAGCTTCATCAAAATCTGCTCTGGACCAGTTCTTGGCAATTCGGGTCTGGTACACATAGAGTCTTAGAAATGCTTGAATTCCAAAGGTGAATTCGCTCAAGGAATCTGACCCAATGATGTTGGTTATGAACTTGTCTATGAAGTTCTGTCGTCTCACAGTTTCAGAAACGAGTAGATGAGCCATCCTTACAACGTTGTGATCATTTATCCCCAACTGTTTAACCGTTCTTGCCAAAGCCAACGGCTCGCTTAACCTTCGCATTTCCATCCAGCTCAGGGTCTCAATCGAAAGCATCCAAGCTTCCTTAAGCAAGGCTTCTGCACGCGCCTCTAAACACCAAGAATGAAGTGGACGACAATTAAAGACCTTCCGTATTTCTTCCGCGTCCTCGGAGTTGTTCGAAAGAGATGCGCACGCGATTATCTCGTGCGTTTTTGGTTAAAATATTATTTGTATTGGATCGTAGACCGTGGGGTAGGGTACGTCAGCACACGCATAAGCCGAAAATCCGGGAACCTTGAAGGGCGTGCTCTAAACTAGTAGCCACAGACGTAGTCTATCGCGCAACTTTGAGGTTGAAACTCGAAACAATACTTCTCTGCTCAAGGACAAGAGATTTTAGGTGTCAAAGCATAGAGCCTAACAGGGTCAAAACAGAAATGGCGCAGAAGCACTTAGAAGATTTCTCACGCAAAGAAACTCGGTATTCAAAAATGGAGAAAACGGAGCCTAAAATCCCCTTCATCGCAGAAAAAGCAGCCAGTGAAAGAGGGCAACGCACTTTTCCACCGTTGGCGCCTCAGAACCTGCCAGCTTCCTATCTTGTATCGGCCACCTACGATGGAAGAGCGGGAAAGGCTGTAATGAAACTCTACGAACCGGTCTCAGGCAACATCTATTTCTGGTACGATAACACCGGACACAAACCTTACTGCCTAACCAACCTATCACCGTACGAGCTAGAAAAAATCAGCCGCGTGACCCAGCATCAAGGTTTTGATCACTTTGAAATCGTGCAGAAATTCGACCCTCTGCTTGACAAGAACGTGAAGATAACAGAAATAATAACCAAAGATCCCCTAGCAATCGGCGGACGTCCAGCAGGATGCATCAGAGACATAATTCCAGAAGACTTCCCGAAAGTCTCAGACACACCAATCGCCCCTGAAGACATCAAAGTTTGGGAATCAACGATAAAATATTATCAATCCTACATTTTCGACCGAAACCTTTTGCCTGGAATGATATACGAAGTCAAAGACGGCAACCTGACCGCAAAGAGCTTGCAAGACGCTGAGAGAACAGTGGCAAAAATCCGCGAGACTTTCAAAGATGCAACTGAAGAAGAGTGCGGTTTCATAGTGGAATGGGCCAGACTACTAGAGTATCCAGCCCCAAAGTTCCGACGCGTAGCCATCGACATCGAGGTACTTGCACCCATCCCAACACGCGTCCCAGACCCAAGAGAAGCAGCCTACCAAGTTATCTGCGTCTCAATGTTCGCCTCCGACGGGCTAGAGAAAACACTGCTCCTTAAACGCGAAGGAATACGCGAAGGACCAGAACATTTGCCAGCAGACATAACCATCGAATACTTTGACACAGAAGAAAAACTCATAAAAGCCGTTTTCGAAATCCTCTGGAATTACCCCTTCGTGTTAACTTTCAACGGGGACGATTTCGACCTTCGTTATCTCGCCCACCGCGCCCTGAACCTAGGCATAAGACGCAGCGACATACCAATAGAAGTTGGCAAACGCTCCTGCCTGTTAAGCTACGGCGTGCACATCGACCTCTACAAGTTCTTCTTCAACCGCTCAATCCAGATATACGCTTTCAACAACCGCTACCGAGATATTACCCTCAACGACGTAGGAAGAGCCCTAATCCAACTAGAAAAAATACAACTGGACAAGAGCTTGGGAGAATTAACCTACACTGAACTGGCCAAGTACTGTCTCAGGGATTCGGAAATAACCTTCAAACTCACAAGTTTCGAAGACGAACTAGTCATGAAACTGATTCTGGTCCTCACGAGAATCAGCAGCATGCCTATGGAAGACGTCAGCCGTCAAGGCGTATCGCGTTGGATAAGAGACTTCCTTCAGCGCGAACATCGCCACAGAAACATGCTCATCCCAACCCCCCAAGACATACTTGCAACAAAGGGCCAAACCGCGACCAAAGCGATAATCAAGGGCAAAAAATACAAAGGCGCCATAGTCGTCGAACCCGTCCCCGGAGTTCATTTCAACGTCGCTGTCATGGACTTTCCAAGCCTGTACCCTTCAATTATAAAGGTTTGGAACTTGGGCTACCAATCCATCTTGTGCCCGCATCCACAATGCCGCAGCAACCTCATCCCAGGCACGCCACACTGGGTCTGCACCAAAAAGCGGGCACTAGAGAGTCTACTAATCGGTTCGCTAAGAGATCTTCGAGTGCAATGGTACAAGCCAAAATCCAAAGACAAAACCCTAAACGCAGACCTAAGAAGCTGGTACAACGTAACTCAAGGAGCCCTCAAAGTCATCTTAAACGCAAGCTACGGAGTCTTCGGAGCCGAGAGCTTCGACCTCTACTGCCCACCAGTAGCCGAAGCCACAGCTGCAATAGGAAGACACTCCATAACGCAAATACTCAACAAAGCCGAGAAGCTAGGCATCAACGTGCTCTATGGAGACACGGACAGCCTATTCCTAAAAAACCCTTCGAGGCCACAGATCGAAGAATTAGCGCGTTGGGCTGAACAAGAACTAAAAATGAGTCTCGACGTCGACAAGATTTACAGGTACGCGGTTTTCAGCTCACGGAAAAAGAACTACTTAGGCGTCTTAGAAGACGGAACTGTTGACGTAAAAGGATTGACGGGTAAGAAGCGCCACGTACCAGTCTTCATAAAGAAAGCGTTTGAAAAAATGAAAACACGCTTGGCAAACGTTAAGACACCTTCAGATTTTGAGGACGCGAAAAAAGACATAGCCGAAATTGTGCGCGACTGTTACATGCAACTTAAGAGGCGAGAGTGGGAGAGCATGAGCGACCTAGCTTTCAACGTGGTCCTGGGTGAAGACATCGAGCACTACACAAAAACGACACCACAACATGTCAAGGCTGCAAAAATCCTGAGAGAAAACGGAGCAGAATTGAAGGCTGGCGACCTGATAAGCTTCGTTAAAATCAGTAAGGAACCGCACGTGAAGCCTGTTGAACTTACAACAAAGAACGAGGTGGACGTCGACAAGTACATAGCCTATTTACAATCAACGTTTGATCAGGTCTTAGACGCGTTAGGTCTAGATTTTGACGAAATAATAGGGTTAACGAAACTGGAACGTTTCTTGTAAGCGTTACCTGTTCTCCGGCAGAACCTTCAGTCCGTGTGATTTCAATGGTTCTATAACGTTTGGTCGTGACAGGGCTTTCAGAAGAAGGTATCCGACTCCCGCGATGACTATCAAGCTGCTGATTGAAATGCTGATGACAAAAGTCGACCAAATTGGCAAAGGTATACCGCCAAAACTGGGAATCTGCTGCATGGCAGGATTACCCTCTAGATATAGGTAGTAAAGGTACAGACCAATGGGTAGGCCTACAACCAGGCTTCCCGATACACAGGCGAAGGCACGATATCTTCGCAACAGCAATATGAAGAATGCTGCCGCAAAGTTGACAATCGGTCCGATAACTACATCGGTTGGAGCAAGCCAGTAGTACGCGTTACTAAAGCAACCTATCGTAACTCCCATCGCTAAGGGCCACCCAAACAACGCTGAAAGCGGAATCAGACAGTCGGCAAGCCTCAATTGAATAGGCCCGTAAGTAATAAGCCCTCCTAATGACGTTTGAACAATATTGATTGAAGCGTACAAGCTCGCGGAGATAGCCATCAAAGCCAAATCTCTAGTGTCAATCCTCACCTTATCACCTCCTACGCCCGGGGTTTATTTCTAGCGGAACGGGTGGAGGTCCACTCACCCGCCAAACACATCTATGCGCACAACTCACGACTATTAAATCTTCCCCCAAGAACCCAGAGAGTGAGCTAGCAACTGTGCCAGTATGAGTCCACACAGTTTCTCATGTTCATTGGCTCGCTCCTACAGATGCGACAGAGTGGAAGGAAAATGTTAGAGCATCAACAGTCGTTGAGCAAATACGGCGGCAAGAGTTGTCGCCCCTACGAGAAGTGAAATCAGTATCACGACTTGTCTTTCTGTCAACAGACGATTAAACGTGATGATCGTTATGAGACTCCTTCTATGATTTGACATCAACCGCTTGCCATCAAAATAAACATCAGCCTTCGTCCTATAGAAGAAAAATGTCAAGAGGATTACAGCCGAATTGAATATGTATGGCAGAATTGAAACTACCATACTCCACTTCAGATCCGAAATGACTGCGTAGGCGGCTATTGTTATCCCTATGGCAAACGATCCCGTGTTGCCCACGAAAATCTTACCCCGGAAGTTGAAGAAAGCAAGTAATAGCCAGACGATTAATGGGCAGAGTAGCAGGATCGCATAGGGTCCTGAAATTGACATCATCCCTAGCCCTATAATGACTATCGCAGGGCAGATTGTTTCCAAACCGTTCAAACCCCCAAGCTGATTCACGGTGTTCGTAACTATGGTCACAAGGATTGGAATGATTATGAAATAGTAGGCCGGTCCAAAGTGTATAGTTCCTAGAAGGGGGAGGACTATGGAATTGCGAGTTCCAACGCGACTTGCAAAAGTAGCCAGCGGTATGGCGGCCACTAGTGGAAGGAAGGCCTTGTATCGCCATTTGAGATCTATCCAATCGTCCAGTAAACCCATGAAACCACCAAACAAGATGCAGACCGCCAATGTTAAGGGCGCAGAAACACCGTTAATGGCGTCACTTACGCCGAAGAAATACAGGAGAAAAATGTACACGGTGCTTGCCATGACGTAGAGGGCGCCTAAACCGTTCGGAACTAGCGGTCTGTTTGGTTTATGCTGATCGGGAGCTCTAGGGAACAAATCGTCTTCCTTCATCCTTGAGGATAGTCTATCTTGTACAGGGCGACGAGCGGAACCAAGTTGCCATAATTGCTAGCGGCGACTTGTGGAGTGAGAGTCAGACCGGCAATGTATGCGGGTTCAAAGTACTGCGGCTGGGTAACGTTGCCTGCGTCTGGGTCAGTCACTCCCTGCGCGGTACAGTACTGACTTCTTGCCCAACTTATCAGCTTGTAAATTGTCGTATTGTATCCCCGGTCATTCCATATCCAATTGTTCGGCCAATAGGTTGGGCTGGTCGTGGTCGTGTCGTTGGGAAAGCTTCCGAATGCTCTTTCGTCAGACCAATCCCATCCGGGCCATATGGTGACATTCCCAGCACCCGTCTTGTGTGCACTCTGCCCCGAGATTCTTGCCATCCATGTCCACTTCCCTTCGTCTCCATAGCCCGCTTCAAGGGCATAGGTGACGCCATTAGACGTTTGTAAACCCAGGGTCGTGAACACGAGGATGTATTTTGCGTCGTACAGCTTCAGCATCTTTAACGATTCAGTCTCGTTGGCTACGAACGTGAAGCCCACGTTCTCTATCTGTGTATCATTTATTGTGGCGTTGTCATTGAGCGTCGTCACATTTCCCATGATTGTTAACCAGAATCCATAGTCCCACCAGGAGTCGACAACATCAGTCGACTTGAGGTTATTCTTCGTCCACGTAAGCATTTCCAGCCATTGCGTCACTGGTCCGTTTGGAACTATCGGAAGACTGGCTGCGGAGATCGTCAAAGGAGTGTAAGCTTGTTTGTACACGTTAGGGATGCCCCCAGTTTGCGGCGAGAAAGCAAATTCTGTCATCAGAATTAGGAATATCAGGAAAACGGCAGTTCCGCTGAATTCTTTCCCGACATGTTCCAAACGGAACTTCTTTGTTGTTATCTTTGGCGGTTCTTTCAGCATGGAGATGAAAGGTTTCAGTACACCCATTATTCCAACAGCAGAGATGAGACCGAAGGCTGGCGCCAGTAGAAAAAGCAGGCGCACCATGGAGGCAGAGAAATACAGGGATGTTAAGCCGAAAAGTAACAAGAACAGGTTCTTGTTGCTGAGATTTCTTGAGATAAAATACAGCCCGACAACGAAGAATATTATCAATATGCCTAGATCATAGTACAGCGAACCCCAAGCAGTTATATTGTGCTCGGCAACAGATTGCGTGAGTGGACTGGCGCTTCGCAGCAAAGGATTGATGACCGTTAAGAACTTGCCCGCTATGTTGCCAGAGAACCCCAAGGTAAAAATAGCGGTGAAGCCGCCGACTATGGCCGCAAGAGTTGCTACTACAAGGGCAAACCTCTCTCTTGCAGAAGTCAGATTGCGTAAAACTTCACTTAAGCAAAGCAGGAGGAATACTCCTGCAACGGGCAAGACTGCATAGCTTATCGGATATCTTATCCCCAGAAAGGGTGCACTCATGGCTATTAAGAGTCCTAATCCGAACGTTATGCTGTACGCGAAGAAAATGCGCCTTGTATACCTCTTCAACAAGAGCAAAACAAAGACGAAAAGCGCTGCCAAATCTACGAGATAGTACGCCGCGCCCCACCCCATGATGAAGTAGGCCAAAGATCCTGCACACGCGAGCGAATATTTCACTGAGGAACCGATGGGTCTCTCTTCCTCTATTGCCTTTGGAAACAGCAGGAAGAAGAGCAGGAAAGCAAAGATAGATGCTTCAGTCTCAAACCAGCCTAGATTGGTTCTTGTAATGAAAGATGCGTCTAGAGCTAGGATTAGCGCAGCCAGCATTCCGACTGCTTTTCCTCCGAATTCCTTGCCGATGAGGTACATTACCAAAACAGACAGCGTACCCAATATTGGAGGAAGAAGCGCGCAGAAACTCATGAAATCTATATTGACGCCTAAGAAGGTGACCACGTCATAAAGAAAGGCTCCAGTCAAAGGTATCGACGGTAGTGATTCCGAGCCCATGTTAATTCCCTGCGGAGACCAGAGTTGGGTATCCAGCCACAGTTTTGGCCAGAAAGGCGAAAGCAATCCGTTTTGCACCATATAATTGCCTATTCGGTATTCAAAAAATGCGTCAAATTCGGACAGGTTTATCACACCTGTTCCTGTTCCTATTTCCCAACGCAGCGGAAGAATCCGTACAGTAAAAGCGACTAACAGTATTAGCAATAATCCCGCAAAAGACAGTAGCGAAGCGCGGCTAATTTTAACTCGCAGTTTTCCCGTTTTCTTCAGGCCGTTAACGACGGCTTCTCTGGATAAGACGTTGGGTAGCTTCACTTCGAGTTCCTTCCTCCTACAGGCCGTGTTCAAGTTTGTTATTTTTGCTTGTGGTTACATAATTGTTTGAAGATAATTTAGATGACATTGGTCATCGTTATATACCTTTCCAAAAAGGAAAAGGCGCCCGAGAAACTCAGTTTTCAGAAAGTCGTAGGTTTTCGTTTGAAGCCATATTTTTCAGTGTCGTAAAACGGAAAGGCCGCTATTCTGCCGCTTACCGTTTTGTTGCGCATTCTTACGCCTACTATATTTCCTTCACGGGCGTAGGGCGTCTGGACGTAGCCCATGCCGATTCCGAGGTTCAGCAGAGGGGAAAACGTTCCGCTTGTCATGCTGCCTATTCTATCGCCAGCTTCAGCGTAGATTTCGAAACCCTGTCTCGGTATTCCTCGGTCCGTCATTCTTATTCCAACGCGCTTGCGCTCAACTCCTTCAGCCTTCTGTTTCAGCAACACATCTTTTCCTACAAATCGGTCCTTCTGCAGTTTGACAACGAAACCCAGCGAAGCCTCCAAGGGTGTTGTAGTTTCATCGATGTCGTTTCCGTACAGGCACAATCCCGCTTCAAGCCTTAAAGTGTCCCTTGCTCCCAAACCACAGGGTTCTATTCCAAGAGTCTTGCCAGCTTCAAGAATGGCTTTCCACAGTTTCACTGCATTATCTGGCTTTTCGAGTGAAGCGTTCCAAACGACTACTTCAAAGCCATCTTCACCAGTGTAACCAGTTCTGGACAGAAAGACTTCCACACCGGCCAACTTGGAATGCCCACACTTGAACCTTCCAATCTTGCTTAGATCTTCAGTTGAGATTCTCTGCAGCGTTCTTTCGGCACTTGGACCTTGAACTGCAAACATTGCCACGTTATCAGAGACTTCTTCAATCTTCACCTCAAAACATTTTGCATTCCCAACTAGCCAGTTATAATCTTTTTCGCGATTGCCAGCGTTGAAAACTACCAAGAATTTCTCTTTTTCCAACCGGTAAACAACAAAATCGTCAATTATACCGCCGTTATCATTGCACATGACTGAATATTGTGCGGCGTTAGGCTGCAACGTTGAAACGTCGTTCGTTATCACATAATTCAGGAGGCTTTCAGAATCGATTCCTGTAATGACCACTCTTCCCATGTGGCTGATGTCGAAGATACCGACACTGTTCCGAACGGTCAGATGCTCGGGCGTTATATCTCTATAGTACATAGGCATTTCAAAGCCGGCAAAAACCGTCATTCCCGCAGTTTTTCGATGAATCTCGTATAGTTGGGTCCGGCGACTCTCTCCGCTCAAGCCTGTTTCCTCAGGGACCGACTATTTCGAAGGTTTCACATTTACGTCTATGGGTATGAACGAGAGTTTCTTGCCGCAACCGGGGCATTTGCCTTCGTGTTCATGCGAGATTTCATCTGGAGGCTTAAGTTCAGGTCCTTCATATAATACGTGACCGCAGCTTTGACACGTAACGCGCTGAGGCATAAACATTGCACTCCGTTGTCAATGAGGGAACTAAACGTTCACGGCGTATTTATCGGTTGCTAGAGCAACGCATGAACAATTCTCGATTACAAGAGAAAGATTGTGTTACGCGCAAACCTTCCAACTTTCTTATGAAGCAAAAGGGAAAAACAGTATCGGTTTGCCCATGCATTTTATGGCCTTCACGTCGGTTTGATTGTAGCTTTTCAGAGTTGCTGTCACAACTCACCATTGAATGCGCGGCTTAGAAACGTAAACGCTGAAGAACATTCAAAAGAGGGAAGTAAAATATCTTGATTGAGAGAGCGTTGTTCAAAGAGACAGGTGTTTAACAAATCCAGCTTGGTGCGTATCAGCCATGGCAAAATACACTTTGATAATCACCGAAAAGCCGGATGCTGCACAAAGAATAGCTTCAGCCCTTGACGCGAGCCAAAAAGCCAAGAAAATGTTCGAAAACGGCGTGCCCTATTACGTAGCTACACGCGACAGGGAAATAGTGATTGTTCCTGCGCTAGGGCACATGTACACGGTTTCTGCAGAAATGAAAGAGAGAAGTTCTTACCCAGTTTTCAATTTCAAATGGGTGCCTCGATTCCTCGCCGAAAGAGGAACAGGGCGGGTCCGCGTGTGGCTTCAGGCCATTGCGAAGCTGTCCAGAGGCGCTGACACGTTCGTTGACGCTTGCGACTACGACATGGAAGGAAGCATAATTGGATACAGCATACTGAAATACGCTTGCGGCAACAAAGAAAAAGTGTCCAGACGTATGAAGTACTCCACCTTGACCAAGCAAGAACTAGAACGATCCTACGAAGAGTCTTCGCCGCGTTTGGACTTTGCACTCATCGAGGCTGGCAAGGCGAGACATGAAATCGACTGGCTCTACGGCATCAACCTCTCAAGAGCTCTGACATTGGCAGCAAAAAACTGGAGCGGAAAATACAGGACATTGAGCGCAGGCCGAGTTCAAGGCCCACTCCTGAAATTTCTGGTTTCAAGAGAAAAGTCCAACAGAAGCTTCGTGCCTACGCCGTACTGGCAAATCAAAGCCCTCGTAAGAATAAACGGACAAGTATATGTAGCTGAATTCGCGAAGAGAATAATAGAGACCAAAAAAGAAGCAGACACTATTTCAAACGCCTGCAAAGGAAGCGGGCAGATAGAAAAAGTGGAAGTCAAAGAGTTTCAGCAGTTTGCGCCCGTTCCTTTTGACTTAGGCACGTTACAAGTTGAAGCTTACAGTCTGTTTGGATACGGGCTCAAGAAAACGTTGGACACGGCTCAACGTTTGTATATGGATGCGTTAATCTCCTACCCCCGAACCAGCAGCCAGAAGCTTCCTCTGGCAATAGACTATCAGTTGATTCTTAAGAACTTAAGCAGGGTCCGAGAATACAGAGGGCTTGCAGCAGAGCTTCTGGCCAAACGAGTGCTGAAGGCCCGTGAGGGAAGCAGGGAAGACCCGGCTCACCCAGCCATCTACCCAACCGGAAATTTGCCTGAACGCCTTTTGAACAAATCTGAAAGAAGCATCTGGGATCTCATCGTTCGAAGGTTCATGGCGGTTTTTGGCAAGCCGGCAATAACTCAGAGGATCAAGGTAAGCATCAAAATCAACGGGTACGTTTACTATGCTGAGGGAAAACGGATATTGGAGCAAGGGTGGCAACGGTTTTACGAGCCATATTCTAAGTCAGAGGAGATTCTCCTGCCTTCAGTAGAGGAAGGACAATTGGTCGACTTCAGGAAGGTTGTCGTGGAGGACAAGTTCACTAAGCCGCCGCCGCGATACAATCCTAGCAGCCTACTCCAGAAAATGGAAGAGGTGGGAATTGGAACAAAGGCAACAAGGGCGGATGCAATACAGACGCTTTACGAAAGAAAATACATTCGAAACGAGCGAATGACGGTGACCGACTTGGGTTTTGAAGTTTTCGAAGTCCTGAAGAATCACTGCCACAAAATCGTTTCTGTTGAAATGACGAAGGAGCTTGAGGAAAGAATCAACAGAATATTTCAGAACAGCGAAAAGAGGGAAGACGTTTTGTCTGGTGCAATTGATATTCTTAGGCCAGTGCTGGAGGAGCTCAAGCAGAAAGAGGGAGAAATTGGTGAGCGTTTGGGCGATGCTGTAGAAAGGACAAGGCTGGAAGAAAGCATAATCGGTGCATGCCCAATC
>Ga0315280_10001852_pt1 | contig 35408 bp, 25 predicted proteins | sample YL17G06_40_MG_FD_203697 | JGI IMG/M metagenome (GOLD analysis project Ga0315280, IMG submission 203697) | Sediment microbial communities from Yellowstone Lake, YNP, Wyoming, USA - YL17G06_40 | ecosystem: Environmental > Aquatic > Freshwater > Lake > Sediment | place: USA: Wyoming | collected...
CCGTGAGCCCCGACGGAAAGCGGAGACTGCTCGATGCGGTCGCGGCCGGCCGGGGCTTTGTCGGCTTCCATGCCGCTACCGATACATTCCATTCCAAGGGGCCGCGCGCCGAGAACCAGGCTGACCCGGACCCCTACATCGCGATGATCGGCGGCGAGTTCGTCCGGCACGGAACGCAGCAGGAGGCATCGTTGCACGCTGTCTCCAGTTTCTTTGCCAAGAATGTCGGCGTGCCATCCGAGGGCCTTTCTTTCACCGAGGAGTGGTACACATTCAAGAACTTCGCCCGGGACCTTCACGTGATACTGGTGCAGGAGACGCAATTCATGAAGGGCGACGCTTACCAGCGTCCCGATTTCCCGGCCACCTGGGCGCGCATGCACGGCAAGGGGCGAGTGTTCTACACCAGCCTGGGGCACCGCGAAGACGTCTGGACGAACCCCTTTTTTCAGGCCATTGCGCAGGCCGGCCTGGAGTGGGTCATGGGCAAGTTCGACTACGACATCAAGCCGAACCTTGCCGAAGTGACGCCGCGGGCGAGCCAATTGAAAAACACGGAGGGAATGCGATGAGCGATCAGGAAATCACGCGACGCGACTTCATCCGGAGCGCCGCAGCCGCGGCGGCCGCCACGGCGCCGGCTGCCGCGCTGCCCGATCCTCGAAAGACCCGCAGCTACAACGAAAACATGGAATACCGCCGCCTGGGCCGCACCGGCTTGATGATCTCGGCCGTCAGCATCGGCGGGCATTGGAAACGCGTGCCCTTCAAACAGGGCAGCGAGGAGTTCAAGAAGAACCGGCGGGAGGTGATGTACGCCTGCATGGAGCACGGCATCAATTACGTGGACGCCTGCAGCGCCGCTGAAGTCGCCGTTTACGCCGAAGCCGTCCGGGGCAGGCGCGAAGAAATCTATATGGGTTTCGACTGGACTATGGCGCGCGCCCCGGAGATCGCCGGCTCGCTCGAGAAACTGAAGGCGGGTCTGGAGGAAGGACTCAAGAAATCGGGTTTGGACTACGCGGACCTGTGGCGCATCACGCTGCGCGAGCAAACCACGCAGAACTCGCTGCGCGAGATAGAAAACGTCATGGCCGCGCTGGAATGGGGGAAGAAGACGGGCAAGGCCCGCTTCACCGGCATCGCCACACACCACCGCCCCTGGATTGCCGACGCGGTCGCCAAATACCCGCAGATCGAGGTTGTCGTGACGCCGTACAGTGCGGGGACCAACGAGAAACCGGTCGGCAGCATGTTCGACGCGCTGCGCAAGCACGACATCGGCATGATCGGCATCAAGCCGTTTGCCAGCGGCAGCCTCTTCGCGTCGCGCGGCACTCCCGATTCGCCCACCAAGGCCGAGGACGACCCGCGCGCCCGTATGGCGTTGCGGCACGCGCTCTGCTGCGACCTGTTGAGTGCCGCCATCCCCGGCCTGATCACCGTAGATCAGGTGAAGAACGCCGCGGCGGCGGTAAGAGAACGACGCCAGTTCGACGTCGCCGAGGCCGCGCATTACCGGCAACTGGCCGCAACCATGTGGCAGAACCTGCCTCCCAGCTACGAATGGCTCCGCGATTGGGAATGGGTCTGACGCGGCGCCTCAAGGATGCGCCAGAACCGCGACCGGTGCAAGCGCCGGAACTCGGAAACATTGTCGCTCTCCCAGAAGTTGGCGGCCTACACCATCGTTACGAACGCCGGGCGGCGTGAGATCAGCAGCGCCACTGTTCTCCTCCAGGCCGCGAGCGCTGTTTCTCGCCGGGCGAACCCACCTGGCGGTGCGACGGAATGGCCATCGCCAACCGGCTGCGCCTCGGAATCCGCCCCTCCCCTTCACGCCACCGGCTTTCCGGCAGTCCTTCGCATCCAAGCTGCCCGAACCCAGTTGCGGCTCGTCCCGGGTGGCATTTCCGATAGCCACGGTCTTCATCATGCCGTCGTCGTAATTGCCAAAAGTCTCACGAGAATTGCTTTACTCGACGACGACACGGACTTTGAAGATTCCGGGGCCGGTCCCGTCATCCATGCCGCTGACGGTGACCACATACGTCCCAGGCCTACGATAGCGGTGTGTCGTCATTTCTGCATATGGCACTTTTGTTCCATCGCCGAAATCGATAATCAGATCACGCAAGCTAACATAGCGCGTTAAGAACCGAACGTCGGTGCCAGGTCGAATGTTGCGAACGGGGTAATAGTTGATCCACACATACGGTGGCGGGGACTTTCGCTCGCGATCGAGGACAAACACTTCGACGAAATCAAGATCGGACTGTCCTCGGTCGTCCCGGACCAGGAGTTGTTCGCTGTAGGTTCCGACCCGCGCGTAGTACCGCCGGACCCTCGGTTTCTTAACCCGCTTGCCGTCTGTGAAAGTCCAGTCGTAAGAGACAATCTTTCGACCGGGCGCCGGTAGAGACCGAGATCCGTCCAGTTCGATGGTGTTGCCGGCCCAGACATGCCTCCACCCGCCGGCAATTGGCAGCAACGATCCCGGATAACTGTTGAGGTAGGCAGCCACAAAGAGGGGAAAACTGTTGCGTAGCGCTCCCGACTTTTGGTCCCGGACTTCCACGTGGAGGTGTGGATCGTCCACGGGCCCCCCACCGTACGTGTTTCCCGTAAGACCAAGTTTCTGTCCCTTGGTCACCCGGATGCCAGGCTGGAGCTCCGGCAGGATATGGGGTGTGTTCATGTGCGCGTAGCGGAAGGTCAGCCCGGTCGCGTCCTCGATGACGACTGCATTGGAACCACCATCGCCCTTGGGCCCGGGCACTTTCGTGATGACACCATCCGTGACCGCGACGGCGTAGTCCAAGTCGGGGATCATCCCCATGTCCTCCCCGCGATGGTAGTAAAGCCCCCGCTGGTTGACTACGATGCCCAGCCAGGTGTGCTGGTAGTTTGTAGCGCGCCAGCGATAATTCCGGATGGGAAACAGGAAGCGGTCGGCTTCACACCAGGGCAACCGGGCGTCTTTCGCTTCGAGACGGACATCCTTCTTGAAATTCTCCGGAGCGCTCCCCCCAATCCAACCTTTCGTTGTGGCTACCAGGAGCGAAAGACCATTGGCGGTCGTAGGAAGCCGAAATGGGCCACCACTGATTGTTGTCGTGACGCCATCCACTTCGACTTGGACATCGGCGGAAACCACCGCGTCTACAAACACCCTGTTCCCCAGTCTGAGATAGGGCTCTGTCTGCTCCCTGTAACCCAGAAGCCTGACCGTCTTGGCTGTTCCATTGGCAAGCGCAACGCGCTGGCTTTCGCCGACGCCCAGATCTAGTATTTGCGGATTCTGAGCGGCAAGGACAGACGAAAACAACACAGCCATCACGACGAGGGTCTTCAAGATATATCCCTCCAGAAAAAATCAGCGGGAGGGGTCGACCGGAAGCTACCCGATCTGGGTACCACTACCTTCAACCCTCGGGTTGCCGTTGTTCAATGGCCACAGCAGAACCGAGGGCACCTTCGACACCAAGACGTTGCGGGTGCCGCCGGCAGACCTTCGAGCCGCTCACGTCGCCGGCCTCTTTCATGCTTTTGGCACCGTACTGGTACGTGTCGCGTTCAGACGTTTCACAAGAAGTTGCGGATCCAGGCTCGGAGGAAGGACCTTTGCCTCGAGGGCCATGGCGGCCGCCAGCCCGGCGGCCTCCCCCATTGGCACCGCATCGCCGGTGACCCGGTAGCTGGCGAACGCAATGTGGTCCCCGGAGATACACCGGCCAGCCATCATGAGGTTATCCACATCTTTCGCCAACAGGCAACGATATGGGATCTGATAAGGCTGGTGAGCAACGTGGGTGAGGCCCTTCCCTTCCTTCGGATCCGGGAAGTGGATGTCTACCTTGAAATTGACATCACAGATCGCATCGTCAAAGCGGGCGCCCGCTTTCAGATCTTCGATGGTCAGATAGTAGCGTCCCAAGATACGGCGCGTCTCTCGAATACCAACAAACGGGCCGGTATCGATCAAGAATGCGTCTTTCCAATCATCGCCGCCGTACTGCTTCAACACTTCCAATGTCTTTCGGATTTCCCATCGCCCCCGAAGCTCGGCCTCGGTTAGATCCCTGGCATTGGTGCCGTCGCCATAGAGGTGCGTCGCCATGAGGATAAATACTCCCGGTTGATTAGGCTGGGGGTAGAGCGTGATGTCGGAGTAACTGGTTCCCCATCCGGCGCGGCGGCAGATGTCGACAAGCGGTTGGATATGTGCCGGCCCACCGCGATACCCCCCGATTCGCCCCATCAGTGTCAGCGGCTGCATTTTTCCATCGGACGGTCGGCCCTTTTCAAACGGGCAGCCGGCGAAAGCGGCCACGTCACCATCGCCGGTCGTATCGATAATGATCTTGGCCTCAATAAACTCTCTTCCTGATTTGCTTTCCGTGAAGACTCCGCGGATCCGGTTGCCACTGCGGGCAACAGCAGCAACGTGGGTGTAAAGCTGCACTTGAACCTTGGCGTCTGCGACCATATCGTCGAGCAGATATTTCATTCCCTCCATGCCGTAAACGGTGTATCTGGGGAACCGAGCCCAGATTTGTGTATGGCCGCGTGCCTCCAACCGCTGGAGAATCTCCTCGATGAGTCCATGTTTGCCGTAGGCGTCAAGGATGATGCTGAGGGCACCGGCGGTCCAGACACCGCCAAGAAACGGATGTCGTTCGATCAGAAGAGTCTGGGCTCTATTCCGTGCCGCTATAATGGCCGCGGCAATTCCAGCCGGCCCTGCACCACAAACAAGCACATCAGTCTTTCGAGAGATTGGGACATTACGAGCGGGCTCAGACACGGTTGGCGTTCGACCGGCGGCGCTTTTCTTCGAGCCAGTTGCTGGCGCTGCTTTCTTTCTGCTCTGTGCTCTTGCGGAACCAACCACCCATGCACCGCCGAGAAGTGCCCCGGCTACCTGGCGTATTCTTGTAAGAAACGTGCGCCTCTCGATCCCGGAAACTGGCATGATGCCTCCTCAGAAGAAATCATTACGTCTGGTTCGTGTGTGATCCCGACAATAAAGCGATCCCTGCTTCACTCCGGGCCGGCGCTTCGAGCAGTGACACAGCCCATATGTAGAAAGCATTATGCGGGCTCCAGTACTCGCCCGTCCGCCAGTCCAAGACACGTTCGGTATCAAGCACCGGCTCGTCTTGGGTGTTGCCGCCGATTCCATTGATGATTCCGCCGGGGATCTGCCCGACAAAGCGTGAATAGGGATACGGGTTGCGCAGACCCTCTCCGGTCATCAGGCAGGCGCCGAAGGGGTTCGCACCCATGATCCATTCCAACTGGCGGTATGCCAGGTCCCTATAGCCGTTCTGGGTGAAAACTCGCGCCGCCAGCGCTAAGGCCACCGCATAGCCCTCCAAGTGCGAGCTCAACCCCACCCACCAAAATTCCTTTCGCACGGGCATGAAGTAACGGTAAGTAAGTTCTCCCGCTAACGGCCGGTAGTGCTCCGGCGTGGGCGAGCCTGTAAAAACCCCGAACGGGACGATGCGATAAGCGCAGCGAGAGGTCATTGGGACGACATACTCGTCCAGGTGAAGCCGTACCGCATCACGCCACCGGCCGGCATCCGGGTGATCCGAGAAAACCTCCGATAGCTCCAGCAAGACCAGCAACGGTAACGCCGCAAAGCCCCAGTGCGTAGCTGGCGTTGAATCGGCGCGACTGGTATACCAAAAACCTCGGATGATTCTTTGTGAGCCGATGAAGCTTCTGTTTTGCAGAGAAACCAGTTCCGTACCCAGCGAGCGGGCCGCGTTCCCGTACTCTGCTCGGCGAGTTGTCCGGTATAGTTCCAGCCCGGCAAGCGCCCACCAGCTCATGTCGTATAGGTCGCCAGCCCGCGTACAGGCATTCCAGCACCGCATGGCCGCGGCCAGACACCGCTCCGCATAGGGAGGGTCAGACTTGCGAAACGCACTGGCCACCATGGCCTGGAGCACGACAAAAATGGCTGACGTTTGGGCCGGCTTACGCACGTCGATGTAGCGATCATCCGAGCTACCAACCCGGTTGTCGGTCCAGTGGTTGTCGTTCTGCCCCGCGTCATCACAGGCCGTGTCCCTCCAGATCAGACCATCGCTATCTTGCATCTTCAGGAAATAGCGGTTCCCCCAACGTACCTCCTCGTGGAGCCGCGCCAAGCCCGAACCGGCGTGGTCCCAGTTCTCACCCAGGTTGCGGGCCAACTGCAAAAGCCCGATGCCGATCTGCATTGTCGAGTACATCGGCTTGCGGAGATCACCAGCATCATGCCACCCCCCCGTGACGTCCAGATGTTCGCCCGTGTCGCGGCGGCGCGCGTCGTCCGAATGGCAGGCGGAGTGAAAGTTCGGAACCTCCATGCCGCAACGCTGAAACTTGAAGTAATCAACCCCTTTGGGCAGGGTGCGGCGCCAGACGTCCGGCCGCACGAAAAACGGCACTGAGCCTTCCTCGCCCAGCGTGATCTGATACAGGCCCTCCTTTTCCAGGCTGTCAAAATTAGCCACCAGGCAGTCGCCGAAATCGGAAATGACTTTCTCAGGTCGCAGCAGGATGGGCTTGGAGAACTGGCCAATGTCGCGCAAATTGCACCCACTCGCATCTGAAGAGGCCGGCGCCCGGACGATCAGAACCTTCCTCCCTCGAGGCAAGAAACCCAGGTGGTTCAGCACGAGCCTTGGCGTACTACCGGCTGTGTACTTTTCGACGCGGGCCGCTTGCGGCGGTCGCACGGCGCTGATTCTTTGGGCGGCGCCCACCGCGGGTGTTGCCAGAGCAAGATACGAAAGAAACCTTCGGCGGTCCATGGTTCTCCTCTCGGTGTCGATCCAAGTCAGAATGAATGCCGCAGCACAAGCTGGATGATGCGCGGCTGGTTACCTTGCGTCGTCACGCGGGCAAAGGTGCCCCGTTTTCCGAACACCCCGTTCTGCACAACATCGCGGTTGCTTACGTCAGTCCCTGGTGTGCCAAATACAACCATGTTGAAGGCGTTGAGGAATTCGCCGCGCGGTTGAAGTTTGTGGCGCCCGTCACCAAAAGAGAAATTCTTCAACAAGGACAGGTTGACGTTCTTGTAGGTATCACGCCGGGTGTCGCCGTAGGTCCGCGCCGCATTGCCAAGGGTGAAGTCTGCCGGCTGGGCATACGCACTGGGGTTGAAGGCAAAACCGCCGTTTCGGATATTCTCGTGCATTTGGCCGCCGGGAGTGCGGGCGGACACGCCGGCAAGGCGGTCGGCGTGTCGCATGTAATAGCTGAGAGTACTGCCAAGGCTAGGCGCCGAGACGGCAACCGGTGTCCCCGACTGCCACAGCACGCTGCCGCTCACTTGAAAGCCTCCGAGCAGCTTGTCGCGAACCGCGCCCATTTTCCTGCCGAAGGCTCTGCCCTGACCAAACGGAAACTCGTAACTGAAGCTGGCGGTCAGACGATGCGGGATATCGACATTGGAGAGCGAGTAGTCGCCTGCGAAGTTGTAAGCATCCTGGACCCTCGCACCGGCCATCGTTCCGTTAGACCTGCCCGTGTAACTGATATCGATGAGTTTTGACAATGAGTAACTTGTTAGGAGAGACAAACCGTTGCTATAGCTTTTGCGGATGCCGGTTTGAAAAGCATTATACTTGCTCGCACCTTTACGGGGCTCCAAGAAATACGGGTTATCGTACTGCGGGAAAGGTTTCAGGAGCTGTGCGCGGCGCACCGTCCGGCTGGCCAAGACCGAATTGGGATCGGTGACGATGCCGTAGAACGGGTTACTCACTTGCTGGCTGAAGAACTGGGTTGTGTTTGCTGCGGTGGCGCCGTTGACATCCCGAGCGGTGGCATAGTTTTGCCGCGCATAGTCTAACATGGCCGGTGGCAGTTGGTTGATGTATACCCAGGGAATCTGCAGATGCACACCGTGGCTGCCCACGTAAGTGAGCTGGACGACGAATTTCTTGGGCAGCATACGCTGGATCGTCAAGTTGCATTGCTGCAGATAGGCGAGTGGGCGGTTCGGGTCGACCAAATAGGGGCTTTGGCCAATCAGCGTGTTTGGCCCCAGGCTCCGTCCCGGAGCGCGTCTTAAGCCATTCGGGTAAAGGTCCGTCAGAAAAACGGTTCCTGCGGCCGTGCCGCCGGCTTGAATAACCTGTCCTAACGCATCCGAACTCTGTAACAAAGCGGTGTCGAAATGGAGCCCGCTGGCGCTCGAAGAAACCATCGATCCCGGCACGAAGGAGATGCCGTACCCGCCGCGCACGACGGTCTTCTCGTTAGGCCGGTAAGCAAAGCCGACGCGCGGAGCAAAGCCGAGGAAATTAGTGCTGGTCTCCGGGGCGTCGGCGAAGGAGAGCAACCCGCGAAGGTCAGTGAAGTTCGCTCGCAGCGCCCGGACGGTCGCGTCGGCCGGCATGCCGACCACTCCGTTCAGATGCGACTTGGCCGCCAGCTCGAAACGGGTCATTTGCCCATGGGTTTCGGCCGTTCCCGTCTCGACTTCCCACCGCAATCCGAGGTTCAGGGTCAGACGGCGGTGGATCTTCCAATCGTCCTGAAAGAACGCGGCGGCATAGTGATGATATAGCGTAACGGGTATGAATGAATGAATGGTGCCACTGGCAGGCAAGCCGAGAAACAAGGAAGCCAACGAGGACCCGGTTTCCGTGCCCACCGCCGGACTGCTGGTCGGCACAGGTCCGCGCGTGAATGTTCGGTCGAAAGTGTAGCTTCCAGTCGGGTTTGTGTTGTAGCTGGAGAAGTTTCGCATCAGGCGGTATTCGACGCCGCTTTTGATCGTATGGCCACGCCTCATCCAGGTGATCGCGTTCGCGAGAGTGTGCGTTTGTCGTGGTTGGTCGGAACCGCCTCCGCCGATCTGGCCGCTGGTAATCTCGCCGGCAACTCCCAGCGACTGCGGACCACTACCCGAAAAATTGAACACCGGAAAAGCGGTGGTGGACGCGAAGTCGCGGATGTAAGTGGGGAAGCCCACCGTTGTCGGATCGAAGTTCTGCTCGCCGGCAATTAGAATCTGATGAGTACGAACGCCCGTGCAGCCGTATCGGAAGTTGTTGATCGCGCGTGCAGTCAGGGTGAAAACATCGTTGAGAGTGATATTGAAAAAAGCAGCACGCGTGATTAGCGAATTGGCTGCTACCGATTTGAGAAAATTTGGTTCCCCCTGAAATCGCTTTTCAAGACTGAATCGGCCGAACAGGCTATGTTTTTCCGACAGCGTCTTGTCGAGACGCGCGGCCATAAGGTCGCGCGTGAACCGCGTTGTGGCGGAGTACAGATAGTTGTTGGTAACGCCGGGCTGGTTTGGCAAGGGCAGGTAGCTCAATTCCTGACCAATCGGATCCAGGCAGGCAGCCTGGCGCGGGCCGGAAGAATTACACTTGGGGAGCAAGTCCAAGCGGTTGCCGAGGATCGTGTTTCGCACCATAGTTCCGCTTGGATTGCGGACCAGCGGGCCGTAGGGATCGTAAATCTGACCGACCAGCGGCTGCGAACCGTCCGCATTCAACGGCACGTTGGCGCGGGCAACTGGTTGCAGCAACTCCGAGAGGTCTCCGGTCCGCATCTTGGCCGTCGGCACGGTCAGGTCCTTCGAGAATGGGTTGTCTTCGCGGCGCCCTTCGTAATTGAAGAAGAAAAAGGTGTTCTGCGACCGCCCCAGTCTTGGGAAAACGGCCGGACCGCCAACCGAGCCTCCAAACTGGTTCCGCTTGATCGGAATGCGTGGCAAAGCCGGCGTTACGCCGTCGCTGGCGTACCCCGCGCGGTTCCGCTGCCAGCCGTTAGCATTCAATCCGCCGTTCTGAAAGTACTCGTACAAAGTGCCGTGGAATTTGGCTCCGCCGGCCTTGGTCATGAAAAGCAAGACCCCGCCGCCCGAACGGCCATACTCCGCCGAGAAGACTCCGGACAGAACCTCGAACTCGTGAACCGAATCCTGCGGCGGCGAAATGGCCATGCCGTTGAAGTCGCCAAACGTGTTGGACACGCCGTCCAGCAACACATCGTTGGTGGATGCCTGCCCGCCGCCTATAGAGAACAGCGAGTCGAAGATGTTACGGTTTCCCGGAGTGCCGATCGGACCTTGGGCGTTGCCATTCGTGTTAAGATTCTCTCCGGCGGCGAAGGCAAAACCGGTATCCACGACACCCGGCAGGTTGTTGATGAGCGCTAGCGTACTTCGTTCCGCAGAGGGCAGATCCTGAATTAGCTTGGTCTCGACGGCGTTTTCCAGTCCTCCCGATTCACTATCCAAGAGCGGCGCTGCCTCAGCAGCGACCTGGATAGCCTGCTGGGCAGTGGCCAGAGTAAGTTGAAAATCGAGTGTTCCGACCTGCGCCACCTCGAGCCGCACCTGAGAGCGACTATTGGCAGAGAATCCGGCCGCTTCGACCGTTACCGAGTACAATCCCGGGCGCAGAAATAGCACCGTGTAGCGTCCCTGATCATCGGTGTTGACCGTCTTTTTAAGACCTGTTTCGTTGGAAATTACCGAAACAATAGCCCCGGGCACGGCCGCTCCTTGCGGGTCGGTGACCGTTCCCGATATTGTGGCCGTGATCGTCTGCGCTCCAAGGCCGGGGCACGGCGCAACGACACCTGCAACGACCGTGAGGATAACGAAGAGGTTCTTCATGGCGGCCTTCTTGCTTCAGAATTCAAGACCGGGCAATCGAGGAAGCTGCGATCAGCTCGTCGATTGCCATGACAGAGAACGCCGGGTTCGCCGGGCCTCGTTTGAGTCAGAAAAGCAGCTTGAGAGCGAGCTGCACCTGCCGCGCCCGGACACGCGTGCCGCTGATCACGCCAACGCTCGACGAATCGATCGCAGCGCCCGGAGAACCAAGCTGGGTTGTATTCATGGCATTGAACGCCTCCATGCGGAACTGCAGGTTCATCCGATCCTCACGCCACTGGAAGTTTCGGAATACCGACAAGTCGAAATTGCGGAGGCCGGGGCTGCGCACATCTGGTAGCGTGCGTCCCACGTTACCGAAAGTAAACGCGGGCGCAATCGAGAAGACCGAGGGATCGAACCATTTCTTCAGGCGCTGATCTGTCGTCCCACCGCTGATGTGAGCCGAGCGGCCGTTGTTGTTGGGCTTCTGAGACGCGGACCCCAGGCCCGTGTTGTTTGCCCCCTGCAGCAAAAGAATGGGCGTTCCGGTCTGAAAGGTTGCGATCCCGTTCACCTGCCAGCCGCCGACTATCCACTGCAGCACCGACCCGCGACTGCTAAGGAACCTGCGCTGGGGCCCGAAGGGCAAGTCGTAGTTGAAGCTGAATACCAACCGGCTGGAAATATCTTGCGGTGAGACCGCCCGCTCGGCTCTCCGGTTGTAATAGTCCTGCTTGCTCCCCAGCGGGCCCAGAAAGTCGACCACCTGAGAAGCGTCGTCAATCAATTTGCCGGCTGTGTAACTCAGGAGGAACCCAAGACCCTGCGAGTAGTGCTTCTCGGCGCGGAGGGTCAAGGCATGGTAGAGCGAGTTGGCTTGGGGCTTGCGTGCGACGTTGACGCCGGTGTACTGGGGAAACGGACGCAATAGTTGCGAGCGCCGGACCGTGGGTTGGCTCAGCGTCGAGGTCGGGTCGGTTATCACGCCGTAGAAAGGATTCGGAAGCAGATCGTTCAGCGTGTTCCCCAGCGGGAAGAAGGAGGCGGGCAACTGGTTCAGCGTCATGCTTTCGCCATCGACCAAGTGGTTGCCTTTGCTGGCAACATAAGCCGCCTCGATGAGGGTGTTTCTGGGCAGCTCGCGCTGGAGGCTAAAGCTCCACTGCTGGATGACGGGGTTGACGTAATCGATAAACAGGCCTGCACCGATGGACTGGCCAAGAAGAGTAGAAGGGCCGCTCATCGGCCCCGGCGTCGGACCCAGCGGCAGATTGAAACCGTCCGGAAAGGGATCTCTTAGGAAGTGAATAGGCGTGCGCCCGTCCAAGGAGGCAACGAAATTGGTGGTGGAGCTGAATCCCTCGTTACCCATAAGGCCGCTGGACCCGGCCGCCTGCATCGGCGAGGGGGCGTATGTGATTCCGTACCCGCCCCGCGCCACCGTCTTGGAGCCGATCCTGTAAGCAAATCCGAAACGCGGGCCGAAGTTGTTCGCGTCTGTCGGGGTTTGACCCCGGCGTGAAGAGTCGCAAAACCTCATAGCCCCAACCAGGTTCGGGAACCCGGGCACCTGACCGGCGATGGGGGAAGGGGCACCCAGATCGAAGTACGACAGGCGGTTGTAGCGCTCCGTGCGTGGCACATCCACTTCATAGCGCAGGCCGATGTTCAGCGTAAGGTCTTTGGTGGCCCGAAAGTCATCTTGCACATACGCCCCCCAATAACTGCTGGCTGACGCCGTGGCGAGGCTATGGCTTACCGACCCCGAGCTCGGGACCCCGATTAGGAGGCTAGCCAGGCCGAAACCTTCGGCCGTGCTGGCACGGACCGGGTCCCGTTGTGTCCACGCTTGGCCGAAACTGAAATTGCCCGAAGGGTAGCTGTATTGCAGGAAGTTCAGCAACATCTTCCTGTATTGCACGCCGGCCTTCACTGAATGCCGGGACAGCATCTTGGTAAGGTCGGCGTTGATGATGTGTGAGTTCGGAGCGTAACGGGTTTTTCTGTAGCCGGGCGAGCCGACGTTAGATAGCCCGGTAACACCGAACAGCGGAAACTGCAAGCTTTGTCGGGCGGCCTGGTCGCGCATGTACGTGGGGAAGCCCAGTTGAGTGATATCGAAGCCGTCCGAATAGGGGCGGTCGAGGTTGAAGAAACGGCCAAATCCATAACGCACGCCCACAATGGTGCTCGGATTGGCAATGTAGGTCTGGTCTAGGGAAGCGCTGTAATAGTCGTACTTCCTGTCGGGTCCAGCAATGGTGGCCACATTGCGAAAGAAATCGTAGGGCTGGCTGCTGGTCGGCGCCAGCGAAACCCGCGCAGTTGTGCGCCACGCTTGGGACTCGTTGTGGTCGATACGCGCGTCAACACGATTATCCCCCGTCGAGTCCTTACCAGCCGCGGTGAAGTTGTTCACCTGAGTGAAGGCGTTGATCGGTGTAGTGTTCGGCTTTGGGTAGTATTGCACCACCTGGCGTGCCACCGGATCGATCCGTGAGTCGGGGATTCGATTTCCGGCGAAAGCGTCGCGAGCATAGTTGCCCCCTCCGGCCTCACGTGTGGTCAACGGGTCGTAGACCGTGATGGGGGCGCCGGAGGAATTTCGTAGGCTGGAAAAATCTCCCCGCTTCCATTCCTCCAACGGAAACGTCGTAGTTAGAACGCTGGCCTGCCGGCTTCGAGTACCCTGATAGTCGAAGAAAAAAAAGCTTCGGTTGCGGCCGTTGTAAACGCCGGGAAGATAGAGGGGTCCCCCGATAGTGCCTCCCAACTGATTTCGCTGAAACGCGGCACGCCGTACTCCAGCGCGATTGCTGAAGAAGTCGTTACCGTCGAGTTGGCTGTTTCGCAAGAATTCGTAAAGGCTGCCGTGAACCGCATTGGTTCCCTGCTTGGTGATGACATTGATCACGCCGCCACCGCTGTGCCCGTATTCGGCGGAGAAGCTGTTGGTGGCAACGCTGAATTCCTGGACCGCATCAACCGTAGGGGTGTAGGCCAAGGTGCTGACCGAGGTGTTGTTCTCGGCGAGAATCACAGATGTGCCGTCGATGGTGATTTCGCTGGTTCCCACGCGTCCGCCGCCGATTGCCGGTGCGGTTCCGAACCAAGCAGGCGATACACCTGCCAGCACACCCGGCGTCAGCGTGGCTAGCGCGAACGGATCGCGGCCGTTGAGCGGCAAGTCCAGAATCCGTTTGTTTTCGATCACCGTGGAGATAGTGGCGCTGGCGGTCGCCAGCAACGGTTGGGCTTGTGCCGAAACGTTCACCGACTCGGTCACCGCCCCCAGCTCCATGATGAAGTCAATCCTTACGACCTGGTCCACAAACAGCGTCACCGCCTCCCGACTGATGGGCCTAAACCCGGCAGCCTGGACGAGCATCGCATACGATCCGGGCTGCAGTAGTGGCACGTAGTAATACCCTTCGGAATTCGTCTCCGTTTTTCGCACGATCCCGGTCTTCGCGTTCGTGACACTCACCTTAACGCCAGTCATAACGGCCTTGCTAGAATCGGTGATCAGCCCCGTGATCTGGGCAGTCTGGGCGAAAGACGATGACGGTAAAACAGCCAAAAGGACGGCCGACAAGACTAGTTTCCTCATAGTTTCCTCTCCTTCTTGCTTTCAGTTGTAGCAAGACCCTTCAGCCGTGGGTTCGATAACGGTTGCGCTGGCAGGTCGCGAAACTCCGCCAGTATGGCCGACTCAAGGTTGTGGACATGGCCGTTCAAGTTGGACAAGATGCCCAATAGCTCCTTGGCTGCTGTCTGGGGGTCCTCTTCAGGCAGCACGGAACCAGCAAAAAGCCCACGCGTTAATCGATCCATCCGCACGGCAGCGTTCAAGAGTTCGACTGCCGTCGATGGCCAATCCGGGGCCACGCCGGATTCGGCGGCGGGAATCTCCTGCTCTCCCTCGAGCGGCCCTGGCAGGACGCTCTGAAGCGTTTCGCGAAGGTGATTGCCTTTGTCCCGCACTGCAGTTGTGTGGTCCTGGAGCATCTTCTCCAGCAGCCACCGCGGTGCTCCCCGCAAACCGCCTGTCCTTCGTGCGGGGAACTCCATCGCTAGCCGTCGGATGGCCCAGACCTCTGCCAGAACGCCTCCAGAAAGGGAGGTAACCTCATTCGCCAGTTCGGCGATCTGTCGTGGTACCTCGGCCGGTTCATATCGCTGCTTGAAGTAGTCCTCCAGCAGTCGCTGAACCGGGAGTTCGGAACCAGCTATAGTTATGTCGGTGCTCTGTCCAGTTGCCGGCGAGCGCTGCGGGGAGTCTTCTAGAGCCTCAGACAAGCTCTTGATTTCCACCTCGACGAAGGGCAGCGCGCGAAGCGCGGCACTTAATTGCGCTTTCCGCTGCTCGTTCTCGACAACAGCCCGGACCAGGATCCGGCGCGATGGACGCTTCACAATGTCGATCTGCTCTCCCAAGCAGGCGCCGACCAGATGAAGCGCATATTGCACCTCGACCTCGCGGGCAATCTGTTCGGATATGCTGAGAATCGAACCAGCCATTTCGCTCGCGATTGGCGCGCGCGGACCGGGCGGTGGTCCTGGTTTTCCTCCATCTTCGCGCCCGCCAATGTGTACGTCCGGTTCGAAAAGGGCTGCGGCCAGTTGAGCGGGCGGGATTGCTTGGATTCGATCCACAAACAGGCTGAATTCGGCTGCCCGTCCGGGCGTTTCGAAGCGGATTCTTTGAAGACGAGGCAGGTAGTTGAGCGCATCAACCTGGACAGTCAATTCGACCGCAAAGCGAGCCGTTTCCCGGCGGGCGACGAGCTGAAGCACCTGTTTGCCGTCCCGCAAGCGTCTGCGTTCTGCCGTCAGCGTCACCCCCTCCTGGCTGGTGAAGGCGGACAGGTCCGAGGTGAGGGAAATCGGCCGCCATTGGTGGCTTTCCAGCCATCTCAGGAAGGCGGCTTCCATCTGTTCGAAATCCAGGCCTTGATCAACAAGCTCGGCGATCGACACCACCTTCGCCGCGCTGCTCCACCTAACCAGTTGCGAATCGACAGCGGGGTTGTAAATGTATCTCCGGTCGTTGGACGGACGCCACGCCCCATGCTTCAACGCGCCGTTTTCCTCCCATCGGGAGGCAAAACGTCGACCGTCCTTCTCCGACCAAACCGTCAGCCGACTCTCGTGCCGAAGCGCCGCAGGCTTGATTTGGGCGATCTCAACGCGGAACACCTGGCAAAGCGGCTGCTGGTGCAGGTCGCGCTCGGCTACCCGGCTTCTGGCGATGATATCAGCAGGCGCCGGCACCGTGCGCCACCCGACAGACCATGCAACCAACGCCCCAAGGCAAATTGCGGCGATTGCAGCAATCGTAGCTATCCGACGACCCCGGAGCCAGGGGCGCAGGACCAAACCGTGAAAGTGCGGGGATTTGCGTTCGAATTGCTCCCGCCATCGAAGAAACCCACTCTGGGACTGTTCGACCCACCCGGGACCTGGGAAATTCTGTTCCTGAAAGAATTCTGCGACGGTTTGGATCTGTTGTTCGAGTTCAGCCTGCCGGCTACGGCACAACCAGCATGATTCGAGGTGCTTTTCAACACCGTTCTTGGCGCGGCCGGAAAGCTCCCCGTCGCGGCAAGCGAGCAGTACGTCATCACTGTAGTGTTTCTGGAACATGTCTTTCCGTCCGACTCGGGATTGGCCGGCCCATGGCTTTGGCCTTTGCCGCCAGATGCAGTTTTCGAAGTGCGCGTGCAAGTAGATTCCCAACCGACTTGATGCTGATGCCGAGTTGATCCGCTATCTCCCTGTACTTCAGCGACTCCATCCTCAGCAGAACAACTTCCTCTTCCCGGTCACTCAAAACCGAGAACAGGGCGGTCAAGTCGTCTTCGGGAGGGGTGGGTAGAAGAGGACCGGTTTGGAATGCCTCCATAATCTCGGAGGGTTCGAGTTGTTCGCCGTGGCGCCTGAGGCTGCGCTCGTACTTGCTGATGTGGTGCCGGACAACGCTGAGCGTCCATCCCCTTGGGTTTTCAACCTCCTTGTCCAAGCGTAATTCTCGGTACAACGCCATGAAGGCTTCTTGGACCAAGTCGTCAGCCAGTTCCCGTGAGCCAGTGGCACGGTAGGCGTAACGGGCCAGAGATGGGCCCCACGCTTCAAACAGCGATTCAATGAGTCGCGCCGCTTCCTGCTCCCCCATGTGGCTCGCCGACCCCAAGCCCTCTGCTTGGCTACCCTATATGTACCCGAAAACTGCCTTTTCCCTACAAGCGATTCGTTCTTGGGGATCGGCCCGCTGATGGATGTGAAGTCTATTGTGCCTCTCGTAAATCCCGAACTTTCTGAGAACATGGGGCTTGCGCATTTTCCACAAGCTCCGCCTATCGACACTCGGAGTGCTACCCCTGCTGGTTGGTGCCGTCTCGTCATTGTTCCGCACACGCGCCGCTCTTCAGTTACAAAACCTGGCCCTCCGCCACCAGATCGGTGTCCTCCAGCGCTCAGTCAAGAAGCGACCGAGGCTGACTGCGGCAGACCGTATTCTGTGGGCCTGGCTATGCGGCGTCTGGAGCGACTGGCGATCTGCCCTCGTCATCGTCAAGCCCTAGACTGTCATTGCATGGCACCGGAAAGGCTTTCGCCTGTTCCGGACATGGAAGATCCGACACGGCCAGCTCCGACGGCCAGCAGTTCCAAAAGAGGTCCGTTGTCCCTGGGCAAGGATGCGCCAGAACCGCGACCGGTGCAACCGCCGGAGACGGGGCGAGTCGTGGCAGTTCCGCAGGTCGGCGGCTTCCACCATCGCTACCAACGCCGGGCGGCCTGAGAATGACAGCCGTGGATGCAGTCACTTCGCAGGCAGGAGTGTGTCTCGGGAATCGCTTCCCGGTGGCGAACACCGCGAAGACGGCGCGCGAACCGCGGATCACTGCCTCGCGCTTGCCAGACACCAACACCTACTCGGGCATTTGATCGGCAGCCGCCGACCTCATGTGCCGCCGGCGGGATTTGCGATAGGGACCATCAGCACGCCGCCGTTCGAAGGCTGCTTCACCTTCCCAAAGACTTCGTGGTACACTCGTTGCGTCATACGATGCTGACCCGGTTGGGTGAAGCCGCAGCGGACCCATTTACCATCATGCGGATCGCGGGACACGGTAGCGTGACGATTTCTCAGCGGTACGTGCACCCCTCGCCCGAGGCCAGGGAGCGGGCATTTGAACGCCTGGAAGCCTTGAACGAGCGGGCCGTCGGAAAGCTGCTGGAAGGGCCAAAAGAAGCGCTACTACCTACGATTTTCACTACTGTTTCTGGGGCGGCGTCCGTAACTCACTGAGGGCACGTAGCTCAACTGGCAGAGCAGGGGACTCTTAATCCTCAGGTTGCAGGTTCGACTCCTGCCGTGCTCACCATTCTTTTCATCACCTGCGGGGTGTTCCGCTGCTCCTCCCTGGTTCAAGATGACCACCAGGAGACAAAGAGACCAAGTCGGTTCATAATGGGCGCAGCATGTATCAAGTCAACGTGGACGAGGCGCTGTTGGGCGAGGTGGTGAGGCGGCTGGTCGAGGCCATCGACCCGGATAAGATTATTCTGTTCGGCAGCCGCGCCCGCGGCGACCTCCGCCCCGACAGCGACCTGGACCTGCTCATTGTTCGGGAGTCGGCGGAGAAGCCCCACCGCCGCGCCATTCCCGCGTACGAGGCGCTCAGCGGGCTGGGCGTTCCCAAGGACATCCTGTGGTATACGCCGCAGGAGGTTGAGGATTGGTCGGCGGTCAAGTATCACGTGGCCACCCGTGCCGTGAAGGAGGGGCGGATTCTGTATGAAAAGCAACCATGACTACGCCCGAGGGCTGGTGCTGAAGGCAGAGCATGATTTTCAGAACGCCGCCGGAAGTCTGCTGCACGACCTTCCCCTTGATACCGTCTGCTTCCACCTCCAGCAAACGGTCGAGAAGCTGATCAAGGCGCTGCTGGTTGTCCATGATATTGACTACCCGTTGTCCCATGACCTGCCCGCGCTGCTGGCGCTGGCCGCCGGCGTGGCTCCCGAATTGGAAAATTTCCAGCAACTTCTCCGGCCGTTCGCTTCCTATGCCGTCGAGATGAGGTACGAGCCCTTGATCAACCCGGATCGCGAAGAGGTGCTTGCGGCGTTCGAGACCGCCAAGCAGTTGCGCGCCTTGCTTCATCGCTTGCTTCCCAAAGAGGTGCTTCCATGACTCTAGCCTGCCGGGTCAATCGCACGCGAGAACGCCGAATGGTATAATTGCGGATTGCGCTGATGAAAAAAAAGGCAACTGAGCGAGGCCGGGTGCGATCCACGACCGTAGTGTGCGTGCGCCGCGAGGGCAAGGTGGTGATGGCCGGCGACGGGCAGGTGACCCTGGCCGAGACCGTCATCAAGCAGAGCGCCAAGAAAATCCGCCGCCTGTATAACGACAAGGTGCTGGCCGGGTTCGCCGGTTCCACCGCCGACGCCTTCTCCCTGTTCGCGCGCTTCGAGGCCAAGCTGGAGCAGCACCACGGCAACATGCCGCGGGCCGCCGTGGAGCTGGCCAAGGAGTGGCGGACCGACCGCATCCTGCGCCATCTGGAGGCGCTGCTGCTGGTGGCCGACGAGAAGAGCACCTTCCTGCTGAGCGGGCAGGGAGACGTCATCGAGCCGGATGAAGGCGTGGCCGCCATTGGCTCGGGCGGCTCGGTGGCCCTGGCCGCCGCCCGCGCCCTGCTGAAGCACACCAGCCTGCCGGCGCGCCAAATTGCCGAGGAGGCCGTGCTGATTGCCGCCCGCACCTGCATCTACACCAACGACGTGCTGACGGTCGAAGAACTGTGAATCGACTGGCGGCGGGCGGCTGACGCCATGCCGACGGCCGGCAGCCGCGGTTGATATAAAATGGACCTCTGGGGAAAGACCCAATGGCAATTTATTTACCCGGAGCCGTCGATGAAGCGCCGGCACTGGACGAATTGACGCCGCGCGAAATCGTCGTCGAGCTGGACAAACACGTGGTGGGGCAGAACGAGGCCAAGCGCGCGGTGGCCATTGCCTTGCGCAACCGCATTCGCCGCCAGAAGCTGGCGCCGGAGCTGGCCGAGGAAATCCTTCCCAAGAACATCCTGATGATCGGGCCCACCGGGGTGGGCAAGACGGAAATCGCCCGGCGGCTGGCGCGCCTTTCCAACTCCCCGTTTCTGAAGGTGGAGGCCAGCAAGTTCACCGAGGTGGGCTACGTGGGCCGCGATGTGGAGTCCATGATCCGCGACCTGGTGGAAATCGCCATCGACATGGTCCGGGAGGAGAAGCTGGACGAGGTGGCCGAGAAGGCCGAATCGGCCGCCGAGGAACGCCTGCTGGACATGCTCGTTCCCCCTCCGCCGCCTTCCCCATCTCCAACTGACGGCGACCGCAACGAAAGCTACGCCCGCACCCGCGACAAATTCCGCCAGCAACTCCGCGACGGCAAGCTCGACGACCGCCTGGTGGAAATCGAGGTGCGCGAGCGCAACATGCCCACTTTCCAGATTTTTAGCAGCGGCGGCGGGGTCGAGGAGATGGGCGTCAACGTCACGGACATGCTCCCCGGCCTGTTCGGCGGCAAGCCCAAGAAGCGCAAGGCGCGGGTGGCGGAGGCCATCGAACACCTGATCCAGGAAGAGGAGCAGCGGTTGATCGACATGGACCAGGTGACGCGCATCGCCGTCGAGCGCGTCGAGCAATCGGGCATCGTTTTCCTCGACGAGCTGGACAAGATCGCCGGTCGCGAGTCCGGCCACGGCCCCGACGTCAGCCGCGAGGGCGTGCAGCGCGATGTTCTGCCCATCGTGGAGGGCACCACCGTCAACACCCGCTACGGCATGGTGCGCACCGACTACATCCTGTTCATCGCCGCCGGCGCTTTCCATGTCTCCAAACCCAGCGACCTGATCCCGGAGCTGCAGGGCCGCTTCCCGATCCGCGTCGAGCTGCAATCGCTCTCGGTGGAGGACTTCGTCCGCATCCTCCAGGAGCCCAAAAGCGCGCTCGTCAAGCAGTACGCGGCCTTGCTGGAAACCGAGGGAATCAAGCTGAGCTTCGCCGACGAGGCCCTGCTGGAGATCGCGCGTTATGCCGCGAAGGTGAATGAGGAAACCGAAAACATCGGCGCCCGCCGCCTGCACACCATGTTGGAGCGGCTGCTGGACGAGATCAGCTTCGAAGGCCCCGACCTGAAGAAGAAGACCGTGCGGATCGATGCCGCCTATGTGCAGAAACGCCTGGCCGACGTCGTCAAGAACCAGGACTTGAGCCGCTACATCCTGTGATCGTCACTCCAAAGTCCAAAGTCGAAGGTCCAAAGTCGGCCGGGGGCGCTTCGGCGACTTTGGACTTTGGACCTTGGACTCTGGACTCCCTTCGGACCTTGGACTCCTCGGCCGCCCTCCTTTTGGTCTTCTCCCTACTCTTACTGGCCGGCTGCGGCATGCAGGGCGAGCCTCTCCCGCCGCTGTTGAACCTGCCGCAGCCGGCTGAAATCCGCGCCGTGCAGCGCGGCGACAAGGCCCTGATCGACTGGGTCCTGCCGGCGCTTACCACCGAGGGCCAGGCGGTGCGCGCCGATAAGCTGGGGCCGGTCGAGGTCTACCGGGCCATCATCTCCGGGCTGCGCCGCCAGGTGGGAAGCGGCGAATTCGAGTCGGCCGCGCAACGGATCGCCGAACTGCCGGCCCGCGAGTCGCACTATTCGGCGGAGCTGAAGCCGGAGGGCCCGCCCCACACCGCGGCGTTTGCCATTAGGTTGCTCAACGACCGGGGGCATGCGGCGGGCTTCTCCAACGTCGTGGCCGTCCCAGTGGTGCCGCCTCCGGCGGCGCCGGGCTGGCTGCGGGCCACGGTCACCGAAGAGGCCATCCTGCTGGAGTGGCCGCCGGCGCCCGGCGCGGCCTCTTATCACGTTTACCGTTCGCAGCAGACGCCCGGCCCCGAGCAGGGCGCCCAGGCGCCCCCGCCGCCTCTCTCGCTGCTGGCCAATACGGACAAGGCCGGTTATGCCGACCCGAACTTCGAGTTCGGCCGTGAGTACCGCTACCTGGTGCGGGCGGTAGCCACTCGGGACGGCTTTTCCGGCGAGAGCGCGGACTCCACGCCAGCCGTGGTGCGTTCCGACGACGTGTTCCCGCCGCCCGTTCCGTCCGGCTTGGTCGGCCTGGTCAGTGAATCAACCGCGCCCGGCCAGCCTTTGGCCGTGGAGCTTTCCTGGGAGCCGAGTTCGGCGCGCGATCTGGCCGGCTACAACGTGTTCCGCAGCGACGCCGGCGCTCCCCCTCGCCGCCTCAATACCGGCCTGCTGGCAAGCCCCGCTTTCCGCGACACCGCGGTCACGCCGGGGGTCAGCTATTCCTATTCGGTCAGTGCCGTCGATCAGAAGGGCAACCAGAGCGCCCGCTGCGAACCGGTTGGTGTCAAGCCTTAGCCCAATCTGCGGATTTCGCGGATTCTCGCGGGCCACAATGTCATCCGGAATAGTAGTCGTCGGAATACGACTCGCGGGAGTAGTCTTCTTCCGGTTGGCTGGAATTAAGGAAGATGTCCTTGCTCTGGAGGATCGACTCCACGTAGCGGCGCATGTCGGGGCCGCGCAGCGTGTCGTCGCTCATGTACACCAGGCGGTTCTCGACGGCCTTGGCGGCCTGCTCGCGCTGTTCCGCCGTCCACTCGGCGGGCGCTTTGCTGAGCGCGTGTTCCTTCAGTTGCGCCACCCGCTTCTCGCGCCAGCGCTGCGGCCCCTCGGCCGCATCCCGAAGCCGCTCGAAAAACTTCCTCCTCGACACTCTCATAGGCCGTGTTCCCGGGTCCTCTTTGGATTCTTTTCGATTTGCGGGCGGGGAGTCAAGTGGCCCCGGATGCGCGCCCGGATTATAATGGCACGCCATGCTGAACCGCAGAGAATTCATGCTGGCTTCGGCGGCCGCGCCGATGGTGCGGACTCCCGCCTCTTTCCGCCCGAACTTCATCATCCTCTATACCGACGACCACGGCTACCACGACCTGGGCTGCCAGGGCGCGACCGACCTGAAGACGCCGAACCTGGACGCCCTGGCGGCCTCCGGGGCGCGCTTCACCGGCTGGTATTCGGGCGCGCCGGTGTGCGCGCCGTCGCGGGCCGCGCTGATGACCGGGCGCTACCCGATCCGGGCCGGCGTGCCGAGCAACGGCTTGGCGTTGCGCCCCACCGAGCGCACCATCGCCGCGCTGCTCAAGGAGCAGGGCTACGCCACGGCCATCACCGGCAAGTGGCACCTGGGCTCGACCTCCGACACCGCCCCCAACGCCCACGGCTTCGACTACTTCTTCGGCTTCCACGCCGGCTGCATCGACTTCTACTCGCACCGCTACTATTGGGGCGAGCCGAAGACCGTGAACTTCCACGACCTGTGGCGCGACCGCGCCGAGGTTTTCGAGAACGGGCGCTACATGACGGAGATGATCACCGAAGAGGCGGTGCGGTTCATCCGGGCCAACCGCGCCCGGCCTTTCTTCCTCTATTGCCCCTTCAACGCCGTGCACTACCCGATGCACGCGCCCAAGAAGTACGTGGACCGCTTTCCCGGCCTGGAGCCTGACCGGCAGATGTACGCCGCCATGCTGGCCGCTGCCGACGATGGCGTGGGCGAAATCGTGGCCACGCTGGAGAAGCTGGGCCTGCGCCAGAACACCTTCATCTTCTTCGCCGGCGACAACGGGGCGACGCGCGAGCTGCGCGCCGGGCTGAACCAGCAGCCGCCCCGCGGCGGAAGCAACCATCCGCTGCGCGGCTTCAAATTCAGCCTGTTCGACGGCGGCATGCGCGAGCCGGCCATCATGAGCTGGCCCGCGCGCATTCCCCCGCGCCAGGTGATCAGCGAGGTCGGCGCGACCATGGATGTGCTGCCTACCTTCTGCGCCGCCGCCGGCATCGCGGCGCCATCGGACCGCACCATCGACGGCCGCAATGTGCTGCCCATGGTTTGCGAAAAAGCCAGGTCGCCGCACGAAACCGTGTTCTGGGATTCGGGCGGGCAGCAGGCCGCGCGCCGCGGCAACTGGAAGCTGGTGCTGAACGGCATGGACGCCGACGGCTCCGCCACCAGCCGCGAACGCCTGAAAGGCGAGGATTCGGTGTTCCTTTCCGATCTGGAAGCCGACATCGGCGAGAAGAACAACCTCCGCCGCAAGCACCCGGAGGTCGCCGAGGAGCTCACCCAGGCAATTCAGAAATGGCGCGAGGAAGTCAGCAAAGCATGAACTGGCCCTCAGCCGCAGATTTCGCAGATTGCGCAGATTGCGGCTAATCGATGAAATCTGCGAAATCTGCGGCTCAGGTCTTCCGGGGGTGGCAGGAGCAGCCGGGGTAGTTGGGTGAGAACATGACGCCCTTGGGGCGAAGCGCCAGCTTCCCGCCCTTGACGAACTCCTCGCCGCGCACCGCAAGCTGCTCGATCATCCGCCCGCGCCACTCCTTCAGCGTGCCTGCGTGCTCCGGCAGCGGCGCCAAGTCGTTCAACTCGTGCGGGTCGCGTTCGAGATTGAAGAGCTGCTCCTCGCCGTCGCGCGCATGGAAGATGTACTTGAAGCGGCCGTCGGTCAGCGCGTTCCAGTTGTTCACCGGGCTGTAGCAGATGTTGTGTTCCAGGTCGATGTACTTCCGCCAGTTGGCGGTCTCGCCGCGCACCAGCGAAAGCAGGCTGCGCCCCTCGAGTTGTTGCTTTACCGTGACGCCGGCCGCATCGAGGAAGGTCGGCAGCACGTCGCGAACCTCCACGGGTTGGGCCAGCACCTGCCCCCGCCGCGCGGAGGCCGCCGGCGAGGGCCAGCGCACCAGCATCGGGATGTGCGCCGAGGGTTCGTAGGCATACGACTTGCGCCACAGATTGTGGTCGCCGGTCATGTCGCCGTGGTCGGCGGTGAACAGGATCAGGGTGTGGTCCAGCCAGCCGCGCTTCTCCAGCGCCTCCAGGATGCGGCCGACCTCTTCGTCGACGTGGGTGACCGAGCCGTAATAGCCCTGGCGGGAATGGCGCACCTGCTCCGGCCCAAGGTCGCCGTGCCAGATGTTGAAGCTGTCGTCGCTGCGCGGGGCATAGCGCGCCGCCCACTTTCCCACCGCCGCCCTGGGCAGATCGGCGTCGGCGTAGCGCTTCATGAGGCGCTCGGGCGGGTCGTAAGGGCTGTGTGGGCGCTCGAAGGAAACCTTCAGGAAGAACGGCTGAGAGCGGTCATAGGCGCTGATGAACCGGGCGGCGGTTTCGCCGGCCCAGCGCGTGGGATGAAGCTGCTCGGGCAGCACATAGGCCTTGGCGCGGTAATCATTCCACCCGATGCCGGTGGCGTCGGGGTCCAGCCCCGGCGCCATCGACCAGAACCAGCAGCGGTAGTCGCTGCGGAATTCGGGCGATTCCGCGCGGCCCGATTCATCGAGCAGCGCTTGGTGGAAGCCGTGGATGTTGCGCTGCGGGTGGTAATGGAGTTTGCCGATGGACATGGTGTAGTAGCCGGCCTCGGCCAGCACGCGCGGCATTTCCACCGGGTATTTCTCGCCCACCCGGCTGTAGCCCAGCATGCCGTGGCCCCAGGGCGACATGCCGGTCAGCAGGGCGGCGCGCGCCGGCGTGCAGGTGGGCGTCGAGGAATAGGCGCAGCGGAACCGCGCCCCCTCGGCCGCCAGGCGATCCAGGTTGGGCGTGTAGATCGCCCGGTTGCCCGCCGACCGCAGGCAATCGCCGCGGTGCTGATCGGCCATCAGCAACAAAATGTTCGGCCGCTTCGCCGCCGCTGCCGCCCCACGCACCCGGCTGGTCACCACCGCCGCGGCCCCCGCCTTCACGAATTCCCTTCGGTTAATCATGCCTGTTATTGAACCACGAAGACACAAAGATCACAAAGAATCCACACGGAGGTTTCGCTTTGTGTTCCTTCGTGTCCTTTGTGCCTTTGTGGTGAACTACCGTTTTACCCAGATGGGCGACGACCACGCCATCTGCCCGTCCTTCTGGATCACCCGCACGTAGTAGTACGCTTCGCCGGGCTGCGCTTCCGCATCCTGGTAGGTCAGGTCAAAGTCGGCCGTGCCCGGCGATTTGCTGAGGATGAATTTGTTGTTCTTCACCAGGTCCACTTTCTCGATTGCTCCCGTGCCCTTGATCTTCACCACGATACGCGGCGTGCCGGACGCGGAAAAGATATCGCCCTGCAGGTGCTCACCCGCTCCATCCACCATGCGGTAATCGAGGATGATGTTGTCGGTGGCGGCGTAGGCATGCCGTTTTTTCATGGCGTCGATCATGCCCTGCCGCGAGTTGTCGTCGCTGATGATGCAGGCGTAGGAAAGGTGGGTCGAGATGTGATCGGAGCTGGCCTGCACGCCCAGCTTGTAGCCCCTGGCCAGCGCGTTCCAGAAGAAGCCGGCCTTCTCGTAAGCGCCGTGCGTGTGGCCGGTGGCGTCGGACTCGGTCCTCGGGGCCCCTTCGTATTCATACGAGGAGTGGTAGCCCTGGTAGATCTCGGCGAGCGGTTCCAGCTCCGGATCGTTGTCGCGCCAGTCGGTGCCCTGGCTGGTGGCCAGCGAATGCTCCATGCCGATGGCGCCGTTCTCCTTCAAGTGCGGATACAGGATGGGGCCGCTGTTTTTCACGGCCTTCGCCTCCTCGGGCGAAATCACCAGGGCCCGCACGCCGCGCTTTGGAAACACCAAGTTGCGATGGCCGTTGGGATAGGGAACGCTGCGCTCGTAGCCGTACAGGGGCAGGAAGGCGCCCTGGACGTAAAACATGTCGTTGGATTTCTGCGTGATCCACCAGTTGTACTCGTCGCCGCCGCCCATATCGTGGTCGGCCACCAGCACGTAATCGAGCCGGGCGGCGTCGATGGAGTAGCGGTAGAGGTCGAACAGCGAGCCGTCGCCGGCGCCGTCGCGCGAAAGCTCGGTGTGGCGGTGCATGTCGCCGCGCAGGATGCGATAGGTCTTGCCGCCCGAGGTGATCCGGTAGGAGCGGATGGCGCTGATCTGTGCGCTTTCGGCGGGGTGGACGGGCGTTGCGCCCGCCTGGCCCAGCGAGGTTTGGGCGGCCGGTGGAGCCACGTACGCAGCCTCGGCCAGGCGCCGCGACGGAATGGAACCGGCCACCACTGCCTGCGCGGGTGCCTGTAGCAGCGAGAAATACACTTCCAGGCCGCGGCTGCCGTCGCCTGCACGCCGGGGGCCGGGGCCGCGGAACGGCCGGTTGTCGGTGGGCCAGGCCACCAGCAGGCCGCCTCGCCCGCCGCCTGCCGCCGCTAGCGCCGCGCGCTGGTAATTCCGGCCCACGCTGTCGGGCAGGAACACCGCCGGCATCCATCTGTCGCCCAGCAGGCAGGTGGCGTAAAAATGCCAGCGCCCGCCGCCGGCGAAAGTGTCCGGGCGGGTGTTGTTGGTCTCCGTGCGGCTGCGGAACACCATCCACAGCCGGCTGCCATCGAAGGCGATCTGCGGCAGTTCGTTGTAGCGGCGAATGTCGGCCGCGACGGCCTCCATGGGATCGGCCTGCGGTTCCCGCCATTCGCCCTGGTCGTAGTACGTCACGCGCGGCCTGCGGCTGAGGTACAGCAGGTTGCCGCGCATCGCGTCGTGGCTCCAATCTTTGCCCCAGTTGGGACTGGATTCGTCGAAGGCGATCCAGGGACGGTCCTGCGGATCGCAGGCGATGTCGGCATGGGCTTCGAAATTCGGCGAGCGCGTCACCCGGAGGAGCGTGCCCGGCTTGCCGGCCGCCACCTGGCGCGCGTAGATGTCGTAGTTGCCGGCGCCGTAGCCGTCCCAGGCCACCCACACGCGGCCTTTCGAGTCGGCGGCGATGCTCGGCTCCCAACTGCTGCCGCTCGCTTCGCTCAGCAGCATCTCCGCCGACCACTTGGCGCCCTCCTGCCGCTTCAACAGAATGGACGAGACGCCGTTGCGGAAGCCCTGCCAGACCAGGTAGAGGCGGCCGTCGGAGGCGCGCGCCAACTTGTGGAAGAGATTGGGGCCGGCGCCCCGGCCTGCTCCCGCCGTAAGTCGCTCGGCAGCCGACCATTTCGTGCCGTCCAACGCTCGCCCGTACAAGTCCCAGGAACCATTCACCTGCGCCGCCCACACCACCCACACGCGCCCGGCGCCGTCTTCGGCGATGGCGGTGCGGAAGTAGTCTGCCGGCGCTCCGGCCGGCTCCTGCCAGGATTCAGGCTGCGACCATGCGCCTCCGGCCTGCCGGCGAACGAACACGCGATCGGCCGCATCCTTGTACCCGATCCAGGCTACCCAGGTCTCGCCCTTCCGCGTGGTGGTAATGCTCGGGTAATCGTCGAGCGTTTCGGCCGAGCTAAGCAGTTCCGAAGGCGGAATCCGCTCCACCTGCACGCGGCCGTTGAGGAAGGCGGCCGGCTGCCCGTAAGTCACCTCGTTCTCGCGAAACGCGAAGTTCCCTCCGGCGCTTTCTGCCGCGACCTGCGCGCCATCGCCTTCCAGCGCGACGATGAGGCCGGCCGGGATCAGCCGCTCCGTGCGCCCCGGCATTTCCTTGGGCGGGTGGAGTTGATCCTCCATGGTGCCGGGGCGCGTGGTGATCTGAAAGCGGTCGCCGTCGATGCGATCGTTTTGCCAGACGCGCCAGCCCTCCAGCCGCGCCAGCTTGCCGCCGCGCACCTCGACGCGGCCATCCCACTTCTGTTGATCCTTGTCGCCCACTCCGAACACCACGCGGAAAGCGTGCCGGGGGGGCGCATCGGCCAGCACGATGCTCTCCGGCCGCCTGGCAGGCGGCACCATCAGCAGCACGAACACGGCAACGGGCAACAGCAGAACAGCATGCACACGCTTCATGGATGCGGATGATATCAAAAGAAAGACAGGTGGGACGCAGATAAACGCAGATGAACGCAGATTCGGCTGACGGCTGTCGGCTATCGGCCCAGGTTTTCCGTCACGCGTCGGCCGTCAGCCGAATCTCATCTGCGTCCCATTCCGGTGTTTCAATCTGTGCTGATCTGTGTTTATCTGTGTCCCATGTTCGTAGAACTGAACCACGCGCTCGAGGATGGAATGAGAGCTTTCCCCTGGCTGATGGATGTGCGCGTCGGCGCGATTTTCGACCACGCGGCCTCGCGGCCGCGCTACCAGAACAAGGCCGAGTTCTACCTGGGAAAAATCGAGATGCCGCTCAACATCGGCACCTACATGGACACGCCCTTCCATCGTTATCCGGATGGCGCGGACCTGAGCGAAATCAGCCTGGACAGGGTGGCCGGCTTGCCGGGAGTCGTGGTGGACGGAGCCGTCGGAGCCGACCGCGCGGTGCGCTTCGATGCCGCCCCCGCGGAATTGGCGGGCAAGGCCGTGCTGCTGCGCACCGGCTGGGACCAGCGCTGGGGGACGGAACACTACTGGGAGCCCAGCCCCTATCTTTCCTCGAAGTCGCTCGAGCTGTTGTTGGCGGGGAAGCCGGCGCTGGTGGGAGTCGATTTCTGGAACGTGGACAACACCGAGGACCTGTCGCGGCCGGCCCACTCGCGCCTGCTGGCCGCCGGCATCCTCATTGTCGAGAGCATGACCAACCTGGGAGCGCTGCCGCGCTCCGGGTTCCGCTTTTACGCGGCGCCCCTGCGTGTCGTTGGCGGCGCGGCTTTCCCGGTGCGCGCCTTCGCGGAAATGCCGTGAAGTCGATGGGCCTGCAACGGAGGGGTGCCCAAGAAAGCCCGCAGTGCTTGCTTTCTCGTGGCCTTAATACTAACGTGACCAGGAGAGGCTCTATTACTGGGGCAGGCGGCAGAGGTCCGAACATGGCGCTTCGCGTTTTCACCGCGGTTCTGCACAAAGAGAACAATTTGTATGTCGCCGAATGCCCGGAGGTCGGCACGGTCAGCCAGGGGCAAACCATTGAGGAGGCCGTGGCGAACCTGCAGGAGGCGACCGAGCTCTACCTCGAGGAATTCCCGCTGGGGGACGTCAGCCGGCCCTGGGTCACGACGTTCGAGGCGCACTGTGCCTGAACTGCGCGACGTATCCGGCGAGGCGGCGATCGGGGCGCTCCAGCGCTTGGGATTTCGCCGCGTGCGCCAGCGAGGCAGCCACGTAGTTCTGCGGAAGGATTTGCCCGGCGGCTCGATCGGATGCGTCGTGCCGCTGCACCGCGTCCTGGCCGTCGGAACGCTACGCGGCATTCTGAAGCAGGCGGGCGTCACCGCCGGTGAATTCCTCGAAAAACTCTGATTGTCCTACTGTTCACTGCGCCCGGCCCGGGCCATACAGGATGCGTCCCGGGCGCGCCTGGGTGTGCTGGCCTTCGGCCACCACCGGCTCGCCATTCACCAGCACATAGCCGAAGCCTTCGGAATACTGGTGGGGCTTTTGGAAGGTGGCCTTGTCGGCCACCTTGTCCGGATCGAAGACCACCACGTCGGCCCAGTAGCCCTCGCGCAGCAGGCCGCGGTCGCGCAGGCGGAAGGTCTGCGCGGGCAGGGAAGTCATTTTTCGAATGGCATCCTCCAGGCCGATCACTCGCTTGTTGCGCACGTACTCGGCCAGCACCCGCGCGTTGGTGCCGTAGCTGCGCGGGTGCGGCAGGCCGACGTTGAGCTGCCGCACGCCGCCGTCCGATCCCACCATGGTGAACGGCGCCCGCATGATCCGCTCCACGTCCCCGTCGGCCATCTCGAAGTAGATCATCTGGAGACGCCCCTCGCCCGCTTTCATCGATTCCAGATAGAGGTCGAGCGCCGTTTCGATTTCGTTCTTGAGGTTGGCCTTCCTCTTCCGCAGGCGGGTGATTTCGGTGATGTTCTTGCCTTCCAGCGAAGGATCGAAGCGGGCGCCGGCCACCACCGCGTAATCCAGGTGCTTGCGGCCGTTTTGCTTGCGAATTGTCCGCTCCATTTCGGCGGCGATTTTCTTGCGCGTGGCCGGGTCGGTGAGGCGCTCCCGGACCTTGGCCGAGCCGTCGGCCAGCGCCCAGGCAGGCATAATGGCCGACAGGCCGGTGCTGGAGGCGCGGTAAGGATATTGGTCCACGGTCACCTCGATGCCGCGCCTCCGCGCCTCCTCCACCAGTTGCAGCGTCTTGGTGCTTTGTCCCCAGTTGGGCTTGCCTGCCGTCTTGAAGTGCGAGATTTCAACCCTGATTTGCGCTTCTTCGCCGACCTGGATGGCCTCCCGGAGAGCAGGGAACAAGCCTCCTTTGTTGTCGTTGCCTTCGTCGCGGATGTGGCTGGCGTACACGCCGCCCTGCCGGGATGCCACCTTGGCCAGCTCCACAATCTCCTTGGTGTCCGCGTATGTGCCCGGAGTGTAGATCAAGCCGGTCGAGAAGCCGATGGCGCCGTCGCGCATGCCGCGGTCCACAAGCTGCCGCATGGTCTCCAGCTCCTCGGGCGTGGACGGGCGGTTGGCCGAACCCATGGCTTTGCTCCGAACCGTGTTGTGGCCCACCAGCGAAGCGAGGTTAGGCGACATGCCCTGTTTTTCCAGCTTCTCGAACCAGGCGCCCAGACTCTGGCGCGAGCCGCCGCAGTTGCCAACCACGAGCGAAGTGACGCCATCGAGAATGTAGTTGTCGGCAGTGGGAATGCTCTCGACATCTTCGGCATGTGTATGCACGTCGATGAAGCCGGGCGCCGCCACCCCGTCGCGGGCGTCGATGAAGCGGCGCGCCATCGTTGCATCGAGTGAGCCATAGCGCGCGAGCCGGGCGATCTTGCCGTCCTTGATGGCTACGTCGGCCGGGAACCACGGGTTGCCGGCGCCGTCGATCACACGGGCATGCGCAATCACCGTGTCGTATGTAGCGCCGGCATCTTGCCGGCCGGGCCCCGGCCCCCACGCGTCGTAGACCGCTTTGGCCAGCCGGGCGATGGTCAGCGTGGCTTCGTTGTCCGCCGTCCAGCGGCGATCCGGCGAGTTGTCGCAGAACACGGCCAGGGCGATGGCGCCCGCCGGCGCGTAGATCAGCCCCAAGTCGTTGCGCAGCGCATCCAGCGCCCCGCTCTTGAGCGCGAATTCGGCCTTCTGCCCGGCCAGGTAGCGCGGGATCTGGTCGCGGTCCCGCTGCTTCTTGAGGATGGCGAGCATCTTGTCGCAGGCCGGGCCGTCCACCACCTGCCGCCGCTCGATCATTTCCAGCAGCTTGACCATTTCCGCCGGAGTGGTCGATCCCAGGCCGAAGCGTTTGTTTTGCTCCGTGGCGTTCGGCGCGTTAATGAAGACCTTCTTGAAAATCTTGGTCTGCGGCAGGCCGAGCGATGCCATCCGGGCGTTGACCGCATCGAGCCCCACGCGATCGAGGACGGCGTTGGCGGCGCTGTTGTCGCTCAGCACGATCATCAGCGTGAGCGCGTCCTCAAGCGTAATCTCGAGGCCCGGGCTGAGATCACGGAGGATACCCGAGCCGGGGACACGGTTTTCGCCCTGCACCGAGACGTGCTGGTCCAGGCGCAGTTTTCCATCCTTTACTTGCTGGAAGGCCTCGACCAGGATGGGCAGCTTGATGACGCTGGCGGTGCGCACGCGAAGCTCGGGGTTTACCCCGGCCGTTTCGCCGGTCTTCAGGTTTTTGGCCAGCATGGCCACCTGGCCCTTAAAGGACGCAGCGATGGTTTCCAATTGCGATTCGAGCGGCGTCGCCGCCAGCAGGAACAGTGCAAGAAATGAAGCGAGCATAAGACAGTCTTTTAGACCACAAAGGCGCCAAGACGCAAACAAGAAGAATCTTCTGCACGTTCGGCGCGTTTCGGCGCGGTGCCGCCATCGCTGGTCAGCCGCGCGGATGCCGGAAAACTCGGGAAGCCCACAGATTTCCCTTGACATTTCGACCCACTGGCGCCATTTTGGTCCGGTCATGCGGATGATAGCTCCTCCGGTCGATACGAGGACCGCCTTTATGCGTCCGGCCCTATGCACCGTGGCATTGAACAAACAACTGGCTGTTCCCTTGTACGATCAATTAAAGACAATTCTGTTGGAAGATATCAAGACCGGAAGGCTGGCACCGAATGATCGCTTGCCCCCCGAACATGCGATAGCCGGGCAGTATGCCGTAAGCAGAGCGACGGTTCGGCAGGCGTTGAACGAACTGGCCAGCGCCGGTTTTTTGCGACGCCTGCAGGGCCGAGGCACCTTCGTCGCTGATCTGCGACTCGAGCAAGGCCCCAGGGAATTGACCAGTTTTACCGATGAGATGCTCAAGCGGGGGCTTCGCCCAACTTCGAAGGTTCTGCAGAGAGATGTCGTCAAAGCCGAAGGCGTACTGGCCGGAAAAATGAAGTTGAAAGAAGGAAGTGACGTGTTCCGTCTGAAGCGGCTGCGTCTGGCGGAGGGTGAGGCGATGGGCATTCAGACCGCGTACGTCCCTTCGGACCTTGCTCCGAACCTTTTCGAGGACGATTTCGAGCGCGCCTCGCTCTACGAGGTTTTCAGGCGGAGGTACGGTTTGGTTCCAGCACGTGCGCTGGAAACTCATTGCGCCACGCTGTTGGGCACGGGAGAAGCGGAGCTGCTCGAGGTGGCGGAAGGATCTCCGGGGTTAGCAGTGGAGCGTCTGACGTTCTTGAATTCAGAGCGGGTCCTCGAAGCTGTCTACTCGGTCATGCGTGGAGACCGTTACAGGATCACCCTGGAACTGTTCAACAAAGGATAACACAGGGACAGCCCGGTAAGGTGTGGCGGCCGGTCGCTGCATCGCGCAAGGGACAACTAGGGAAGGAAGCCAGCCGACCTCCTGCGGAGGGGACGGTTAGCCACGTGCGCCGCCAGGAGTTTGGGGCATCGAGGTTCAAGAAGAGGAGGTTGCCATGGAGGCGACATCATTGCTGAAGTCCCGTTCGACAATTGAACGGTCGAATAAGCCTAGCGAGAACAACGTCAAAACGCAGCCACCGTTCCTTGTAGTCCTGGCGATGTTGCTGCTGTTCGGCGCGTGTGCGTGGGCCCAGGAATTTCGCGCCACACTGGTCGGCCGCGTCATGGATCCCTCGAACGCGGCTGTGCCCGGCGCCGCCATCCTGCTAACGCAGCGCGATACCAACGTGCAGCACCGCGCGGTCACAACGGAAACCGGGGATTACACGATCCCGTTCTTGCCTCCGGGGCAATACCGGCTGGAGGTCGAGCGAGCCGGCTTCCGCAAGTACGTGCGGGATGGAATCAGCCTGCGGATTCAGGATCGCCTGTCGGTGGATGTCGCGCTGTCCCTTGGCGTTCAGGCGGAAACGGTGACGGTGTCCGGTGATACGCCCATGCTCGAGACCAGCACGGCATCGCTCGGCCAGGTGGTTTCGCGGCAGACCGTTGAGGACACGCCGCTGAACGGGGGGAACCCGTATTTCCTGATGACCATGGTCCCTGGAGTTGTGTCCACGGGCCGCTCCACTTCGAGCTTCTTTCTTCGCAGTAGCGCCACCGGCATATACGGTACCGCCGAGATTAGCATCTCCGGCGCCCCGGCGAAGTACAACGAGTACTTGCTCGATGGAGTACCGATTACCGGCGGAGACAATGGCCTGATGTACGTTCCCCCGGTCGAGGCGACGCAGGAGTTCAAGATGCAGACGAACTCCTTCGACGCCGAATTCGGCCGGTTTCTCGGAGGAGTGGTCAACACCTCCATGCGATCCGGCACGAACCAATTCCACGGCGCGGCGTTTGAGTTCATGCGCAATTCCGTCCTGAACGCGCGAGACTTCTTCGCCACCTCGAAGCCACAGTTCGCCTACAACCAGTTCGGCGCTTCGGCCGGCGGTCCGGTCTACATTCCGGGCCTCTACAAAGGGAAGGACCGGACCTTCTTCTTCTTCATTTATGATGGTTCGCGCGAGGGTGTGCCGAGGTCCTATGTGAGCACGGTGCCCACGGCGCTGGAACGCTCGGGTGACTTCTCCCAAACGTTTGCGCGCCTGGGGAGCGGGCAAGCGGCGCCGGTCGTCATATACGATCCGGATACGACCCGGGCGAGCGGCAGCGCGTTTGTTCGCGACCCCTTCGCAGGAAACGTCATTCCGGCCTCTCGTCAGAATCCGATCGCGAAAAAGCTTCTGGCATTCTATCCGTTGCCTGCCACGCAGGGGGATCCCGTCACCCACGCTCAAAACTATCCGCTGGCTTACACAGACCCCGTGCTGGACAACGGTATCGCGTTCAAAGTCGACCATCGGTTCAGCGACCGTCACCAGATGTTCGTACGCTATTCCTGGCGGCACTTTTATTGCAGGGAGGGTCGTGAGTTTTTGAGCCCCGCCACCATCAGGCACCTCAACTACTACTCGCCGGGGGTGGCGATCGACGACACACTCACTGTAAATCCGACCACTGTTTTGAATCTGCGTTACGGCTTGATGCGGTACCACACAATCAGCAAGTCCGACAGTTACGGCTTCGACTTGGCTTCGCTAGGATGGCCCGCCTCCTTGGTCAGCGCGGTCGACCGTCCCGCAATTCCACAGGTGTCGCTCTCCGGCTATACCGGTTACGGCTCGTTTAGCTTCACCCGCGATGTCCAGGAGACCCACTTCGCACACGCCGGGCTTTTGAAGCAGAAGGGGCGCCACGCGCTGCGTGCCGGCATCGGTACGCGGCTGAATCGCCGCAATAACGGGCCCGGAGGAACCGCGTCCGGGAGCTACAGCTTCGATAGGATCTTCACCCGTGGCCCGAACCCACTGCTGTCCGGCTATAACCCGAACAGAGTCAACTGGTTACAGGTATCGGGTAAATCGATCCGGTAGTCGCAATGCTCGAAGGCCCGTAAAATGGGCGTTTTTTCGAAAAGGGTTACGCTGAGCA
>Ga0315280_10001854_pt1 | contig 35405 bp, 23 predicted proteins | sample YL17G06_40_MG_FD_203697 | JGI IMG/M metagenome (GOLD analysis project Ga0315280, IMG submission 203697) | Sediment microbial communities from Yellowstone Lake, YNP, Wyoming, USA - YL17G06_40 | ecosystem: Environmental > Aquatic > Freshwater > Lake > Sediment | place: USA: Wyoming | collected...
CAGGACGGCGGCGCGTCGTGGGTGGTGCTGGGCGCAAACCTGCCGTCGGTCTACGTGCACGACCTCATCGTGCACCCGAGGGAGAAGGTGGTCGTGATCGCGACGCACGGCCGTGGCATGTGGGCCATCGACGCGGTGCCGGTTGAGACGTACGGGAAGAAAGGGACGAACTGACGGCCTAGTTCCTGGTCCTGGTCCCCAGTCCCAGGTCCCTGGTCCCTGGTGCGGGCCTTGGTTCCTAGTCCTTGGTGCGCACCGGGGACCAAGGGCAGGACCGCACCAAGGACCAAGGACCAGGAACCAGGGACTACTTCATGTTCGCCAGCGCGAACGCCCACTCGTCGGCGAGTTCCGCGATCCGGCTGTCGGTCGTGCGGACGCCGTGCGACCCTTGCGTTTCGATTCGGATGAGGACCGGGCGATCGCAGCCCTGTGCCGCCTGCAGCGTCGCCGTGAACTTGAACGAGTGCCCGGGCACCACGCGGTCGTCGTGGTCCGCAGTGGTCACGAGCGTGGCCGGATAGCAGGTGCCCGCCTTCACGTTGTGCAGCGGCGAGTACTTGTAGAGGTACGCGAACGCCTCCTTGTCGTCCGACGATCCGTACTCGGTCGCCCACGCCGCGCCGCCGCTGAACTTGTGATAGCGCAGCATGTCCATCACGCCGACCGCGGGCAGCGCCACCGCGAACAGGTCGGGCCGCTGCTCCATCACCGCGCCCACCAGCAGGCCGCCGTTCGACCCGCCCATGATTCCCAGCGTCGCGGGTGATGCATAGCCCTCGCGGACGAGGTACTCGCCCGCGGCGATGAAGTCGTCGAAGACGTTCTGCTTCTTCTCCTTCATCCCGGCCTCGTGCCACGCCTCGCCGTACTCGCTGCCGCCCCGCATGTTGGCCGTCGCCCACACGCCGCCGCGCTCGAGCCACGCGGGAACGTCCGGCCTGAATGACGGCAGCGTGGCGATGTCGAAGCCGCCGTACCCGTACAGCATCGTCGGATTCGAGCCGTCCTTCTTCAACCCCTTGCGGTGCGTGATGAACATCGGCACGCGCGTGCCGTCCTTCGACTGGTCGAACACGCGCTCCGTCTCGTACTGGGTCGGATCGAAGGTGAGCTTCGCCTGCTCGAACGGCGTGCTCTTCGCCGAGGCCATGTCGAAGCTGAAGACGGTGGTCGGGTAGAGCGGCGACGTGAAGCTGTAGAACACCTCGGGGCGATCGAAGCGGCCGGATGGTCCGGACACCGTTCCCAGCCCCGGCGTCTTCAGCGTCCCCGCGGGGCGGCCGTCCAGTTCGTAAAAGCTCACGACCGTCGCGACGTCCTCGAGCGCGTTCACCGCGATCTTGCCCGCAATCATGCCGGCGCCCTGGATCGCGGTCTTCCCTTCCGGCACGATCGTCTTCCAGTTCTTCACGTCGGGCGTCGCCACCGGCACCGCCACGATCTTCTTGTTCGGCGCGTCGCGATCCGTCGTCAGGTACAGCGTGCCCTTGACGATGCCGAGCGGTTCGTAGCCAGCGGTGTGACCCGGATACAGCGCCACGATCGGCGCGTCGAGCCTGGGTCTGAGCGGATCGCCGAGGTCCTTCACGAACAGCTCGTTCTTGTTGCTGGTGCCCTTGTTCGTCATGAAGAAGAGGTACCGGCAGGTTTCGTCGAGGCCGGCATCGATGAAGAGCGTGGGCTCTTCGGACCGTTCGTAGATCAGCCTGTCGGCCGACTGCGGCGTGCCGAGGACGTGATAGTAGATGCGCTTGTCGTGAACCGCCTCGCGCAGCGCGTCACCTTTCGGCTCCGGATACCGGCCGTAGAAGAAGCCCCTGCCATCCTTCGTCCACGAGATGCCGCTGAACTTCACCCAGCGGATGGTGTCGCCCAGTTGCCTGCCGCCCGGCAACGCGCGCACGTGCCACACCGACCAGTCGGATCCGCCTTCCGACGTCCCGTACGCGAAGTGCTTCCCGTCGGGCGACGGCACGAGACCGGCGAGCATCGTCTTGACGTCTTCGCGCGGCCACTCGACGTTCGGGTCGATCACGACGGTTTCGGCGCCGGTAAGCGACGTGCGCGCGTAGACGACCGACTGCTTCTGCACGCCGGAGTTGCGGCTGTAGAACCAGCGTCCCCCCTCGTAGTACGGCATCGACACCTTCGGGTAGTTCCACAGGTCGCGAATCCGCGAGCGCAACTCGTCGCGGACGGGCAGCGCGCCGAAGTAGCCGGACGTCACGGCGTTTTCCGCCCGGATCCAGTTCGTCAGGTCGGGCGACTCCTCGGGGGTCATCTCCATCCAGCGATACGGATCGGGCACCTTCGTGCCGTGATAGTCGTCGACGACCGCACCCTTGGGCGGCTGCGGGTACTTCAACGGCGCCTTCTGGGCGGTCACGGCGACGAAAGACCAGGCCGCGATGCCCAGCGCGCAGAGAATGGCGGCAATCACGTTAAGACGGCGGTTCATCGTTCCTCCACCAGGCGAAGGGGGGCGCGAGGGGACAGGAAATCGAGTCTAACACAGCGGACTGTGTGCAGGGTGCAAGGTGCAGAGTGCAGAGTGCAGAGTGCGGTGCTGGGTGCTGCTTGCACGCGGCTAGCGCGAGCTGCTTCCACGCTTGTGCGTCGTGCGGTCTCCGGCCAACGGAGTCGGGTGTGTTCTGAGGTACGTCAATAGCCCGCTCACTGACTGCATCGCGTCGCTGCAGAGGCTCAAGAGTTCCTTGAGTTTCTCGGCTCCGAGGTACCGACGATCGCGAGAGTCGAGCAGGTGATTCTCGGTCTCTGACAGGGACCCACGTGCGATGGTAACGAATTGAGCGAACTCCCCGTGGGTGTACCTTCCGAACCCTTCGGAGATGTTGGAACAAACGGAAGCACTGGACGCCCTGATGTCGTCGCAGAATCTGCGATCGTGGACCGCCGGAGGCACACTGGTGAACCGATAGAGCTCGGTCTTCAGGCGGTTTGCGAGCTGCCACGCTCGCAGTTCGGTGAAGTGTTTCGCTCCCATGTACGGAAGGCGAGCACGCTCCGTGCCATGGCCGAGCTTCAGGGAGCACTGAGCGTCGATAGCGGTCGGCTGCGGCCGGCAGCCAGCACCAGCACGGCACCTTGCACCCTGCACTCTGCACCCTGCACTTGCCATTAGCGGCCGAAGGCCGCGAACTCCCGGATGCGAGGCGTGCCGACGCTCTCGAGGATCCGCAGGCGTACTTCACTCACGCGCGCCGGCGTGATTCGGTCGATTTTCTTGTGGCCTATGGCGGTGCCCGCCGCCAGTTGCTGCCACGTCCCATCCTGCTGCCCTTCGACGATGTACGACCGCACTCGTTCTCCGTCGCGCAGATCTTCCATCGTCACGATGTGATCCACGGGCGTTGATGCCGCGAGGCGTAATGTCAGCTGCAGCCCCGCGCCGTGCGTCTGCGCGAGCGTCGTCCCGAAGCGGCGGCGAATCTCGGCGCCGAACTCCGCGGCGCGACGCGTATCGGCCTCCGGAATCAGACCCGTGCGGTCGGGCGTCTGGTTCAGCAGCAGCGTCGCGCCGTGCCCGACCGACCGGTAGTACATGTCCATCAGACGCTCGACGCTCTTCAGCGTCTGCGCGTTGTCGGTTCGCCAGAACCACGTCGCGCGAATCCGCGCGTCGCACTCGATCGGCAGCCAGCGATTGCCGGTCGCATCGCTGTCGGCGGCGGTGTAGTCGCCCCACTTCACACCCGGCTTCGGGAACCGCACGGCGTTCCACGCGGGGTACGGCGCCACGCCGTCCTCGTTGCCCACCCAGCGTATCGACGCCTGCGGCCCCTGGAAGACCACGGCGCGCGACGCGTAGCGCTTCAGGATGTCGCCGACGTCGAAGACGAGGCTGCCGTCGAACCAGACTTCGCTGATGCCACCCCAACGCGGCTGCCGCGTCGGGGGCCCCGGCGAAGAACCGCACCGCGAAAGCACTTCGGTGAGCTGCTGCCGGAACAGGCGTTCGTAGCCCGCCTGCCCGCCCGCCTCCTTCGCGCGGCCACCGACGCCCACTCCGTGTTTCCTGTCCTGTGGCGACAGGTACACGCCGAGCCGGATGCCACGTTCGCGGCACGAGGCGGCGAGATCCTTCAGCACATCGCCCTTGCCGGCCCGCCACGGCGTGTTGCGCACGCCGAAGTCGGTTGTCGCGGTCTGCCACCAGCAGAATCCGCCCTCGTGCTTCGCCACGAAGACGATGAAGCGCGCGCCCATCGCTTCGGCGACCCGCACCCACTGGTCGGTGTCCAGCTTCTCGGGATCGATGTCGGCGGGCGCGATGGTCATGCGATCGGTTTCCGAATCCTGCCAGGTCTGGGGCGCGAGGTGAACGAACATCCCCAGCTCGAGATCCTGCCATGCGAGCTGTTGCGGCGTCGGTTGCGCCAGTTGCCCTTCGTTGCGCTGTGCGGCAGCTGCTGCCATGAATCCCAGAACACCCATGCCGAGCGCGACGAGGGCACCCGTTCGTGCGACATCCCGGAAACGTCGGTTGTGATACATCATATCTACCGCTCCGCCGATGGCTTGAGCTTGCCCCAAACGCAGGGGTCCTCGCCATATAAACTTGGCGGGGTGCAGGAGCCCCCGCCTTTGGCACCCCAGCGCGGCTGCCGCGCAGGGGGCCCCGCGCCATTGAAGAATGAAGCGCAAGAGGACGCTTGTCGAACGCTACCCTCCGTCGGAGCCGCGCGGCTGCGAAATGTGCCTCCGCTACTGCCAACGGCCAGGCTGGTGGACCGTCGCCGAGGCCGCGAGAGCCATCAAGGCCGGATACGGCCCGCGCATGATGGTCGAAGGGTCCCCCGATCGGTCCTCCGGCGTCCTCTCGCCGGCTTTCGCCGGCAACGAGCGCGACTTCGCGCTACAGCAGAACGCGGGCCGCGGGTGCACCTTTCTGCGCGACGGACGATGCGAGATCCACGGCACTGGACATCAGCCGCTCGAGTGCCGCTACTGCCATCACGACCGCGTGGGGCGCGGCCAGGATTGTCACAACGCGCTCGAACGGGACTGGAGAACGCCGGCCGGGCGCGCGCTGGTCGAGAAGTGGGGACGGCTGGTGGGATTGTGGTAGTGCGAAGTGCGGAGTGCGAAGTGCGCGGTGCGGTGCTTTGCGAGGTGCGAGGGTTTGCCAACTGCTTAGACTCGCACGTGCTACTTCGCACCTCCTACCTCGCACGTCGCACTTCTCCGCGCGTCGTCAGCCGCGCGAGCGCCCGGCGAAGGCGCCGGCAGCCGTCTTCGATCTCGTGGACTTTCACGTGGGCGATCGAGACGCGAAAGGCGAGTTGATCCGGCGGCGTCGCGAAAAACGGGCTGCCGGGAGTGATCGCCAGGCGTTCGGATGCCGCCGCATCAACCAACGCCCGTTCATCTTCCCGGCGGCCGCCGGGCACGCGCGCCCAGAGTGTGCAGCCTCCCATCGGCCTCGTCCACTCCAGCCGATCGCCGCCGACATCCTTCTCCAGCGATCGCAGCAGCATCGTCATACGCCGGCGGAACGTCGCGTGCACCCGGCGCAGGTAGCCGTCGTAACGGCCGGCGTGGCAAAACCGCTCGACGGCTGCTTGCGAGAGGAGGTTGCCGGACAGGCTGGTGAAGCGCGAGAGCCAGAGTAGTCGGCGGATGAACTCCCTCTCGGCGGCAATCCAACCGATGCGCAGGCCGGGAAATACCACCTTCGAGAAGGTTCCGACATAGATCACGATTCCGTGCGCGTCCATCGATTTCAGGGGCAGCACTGCGCGCCCGAAGTACTTCATCTCCTCCTCGAAGCCATCCTCGACAATCGGCACGCGCCGCATTTCGCAGAGCGTGAGAAGACGCTCGCGATGCGCCTGCGTCGTGGTGAGACCGGTCGGATTCTGGAAGCCGGGCATGGTGTACACGAAGGCGGGTGGTTCGCGCTCGAGCCACGACTCGAGGACGTCGAGATCCATGCCGTCCGCGCCCAGCGGGATCTCGACGGCTCGAAGGCCGTGCAGTCGGAGGAGGGGAAGGACCAGCGCGTAGGTGGGCGACTCGACGGCGACGCCGGCGCCCGGGCGGGCGAGGAGCCGAACGACGAGATCGAGCCCCTGCTGCGCGCCCTGCGTGAGCACAACTTCGTCGGGCGAGACGGCAATCCCGTGCGCGCGCATGCGGCTCGCGAGCGTCTCCCGCAGCGGCGCGTAGCCCGCAGAATCTCCGTAGTCGAGGATCGATCTCGGCTGGTCCAGGAGCACCGAGCGGACGGCGCGCCGGAAGTCGTCGACGGGACAAAGATCCGGATCGGCGCTGAGCGTGGAGAAATCGATCCACCCGTCGCCTGGAACCGCGGGCCGAGGCTGCCGCATGGCCGACACGCAGGCGTCGAGAACGTCCGGCGCCATCGCGCGGTTCCAATCGAGGAGCGATGCCGCTGCGGGTCGCGCGGCGAGTGGACGAGCCCGGCCCCGAACCGTGGTGTACGAACCGGGCCGGCTCTCCAGGTAGCCGAGCGCCGCCAATTCCTCGTACGCACGGCACACCGTGGACCGATTGATGCCCAGTTCAGCCGCCAGTGCCCGGCTGGGCGGCAGACGCTCGCCGCTGGGCAGGTTTCCTTCGTCTGCAAGGCGGACGGCGTGATCGACGATCTGCTTCCAGAGGGGCGTCGCCGCGTGGCGATCGAGCGCGGGCAGCCACGGCATGGGCCAAGAATAGCTGCAAATCGGATGGCACGCAATCGTTGAAGTGTTGATAGTCTAGCCGACAAATCATCCAGCGTTTGAGGCCGGCCAGCCAGCCGAGTGATGGCAATTGGATGGTATGAGAGATGAACTATTGGCTGTTGTAGCTCAATCCGAGCAGGGTTTACGCTTCACCTGATGTCGAAAGCGAGGAGCAGCCATGGTAGCCAGGTTCTCGCGCCGTGCCGGGGAACTGCGTGCGTCGGAAGTGCGCGAACTGCTGAAGATGGCGGCGCGCCGCGACATTATCTCGTTTGGCGCCGGCCGGCCCCCCGATGAGTGTCTGCCGATCGCCGAACTGTCGGTTGCGGTCACACGCGTGCTCGCCGAGCACGGCGTCGAGGCACTGCAGTATTCGACCACCGAGGGGTGTGAGACGCTGCGCACGGCAATCGCCGCCCGGATGCGCGATCGGCTGGGCATCAACGTGCCCGCCTCGTCGCTGCTCGTCACCACCGGCTCGCAGCAGGGACTCGACCTGACCGGCCACGTGTTCGTCGACGAAGGCGACGCCGTCTTCTGCGAGAGTCCCACGTACCTGGCGGCGCTCAACGCGCTGCGTCGCTCGCAGCCGCGCTTCATCGAGGTGCCGTCCGATGAGGACGGAATGATCGTCAGCGAACTCGAGACCCGGCTCGCGGCGGCCGAACGGCCCAAGGTGATCTACGTGATTCCCGACTTCCAGAACCCGTCCGGCCGGACCTGGTCGCTCGCGCGGCGGCTGGAATTGCTCGACGTGGCCAGCCGATGGTCGATCCCGATCGTCGAGGACTCCCCGTACGCCGAGCTGCGGTTCGAAGGCGAAAGCGTGCCGTCGATCAAGGCGCTCGATCGCTCGGGCCTCGTCATCTTCATGAGCACCTTCTCCAAGATCCTGTGCCCCGGCCTGCGGGTCGGCTGGCTGACGGCCGAGGAATCGATCCTGCGGAAGTACATCCTCGCCAAGCAGGGATGCGATCTGCACACTTCCACGCTCGACCAACTGCTGGTTGCCACCTACCTCTCGCTGTTCGACATCCAGCGGCACATCGAGGAAGTACGCCACGAGTGCCGGCGGCGGCGCGACGCGATGGTCGGCGCGCTTCGCCGCGAGCTCGGCGACGCGGTTGCCTGCAGGCCGCCGCACGGCGGCCTCTTTCTCTGGGTGGAACTGCCGGCCGGCATGAGCGCGCGCGAGCTGCTGCGCGCGGCGCTGCGGCACGACGTCGCGTTTCCGCCGGGTGACGCGTTCTTCGCGAACGGCGGCCACGCAAACACCCTCCGCCTCGCCTTCTCCGATTCGCCGCCCGACCGCATCGAGGAAGGAGTGCGGCGTCTTGCGGAGGCATTTCGCGAGGTTCGCGACGCTGCGGGCCCCGAGGCGCAGCTGGCGGCAACGGCGTGATCCTCGAGCGGTTGTGGAGGCGCTGGAATCGTGTTCAGGAACGCATACGAAGACACGCAATTCGCGGACGCATACTCCAGGCTGGACTTTCCCGGAACCTACTACCTGGCCTTCCGCGACCTGCCGCGGATCGTCGCCGCGCACGTGCGGGCAAGAATGGCCCTCGATTTCGGCTGCGGCGCCGGTCGGTCCACGCGACTGGTCCGGCGCCTGGGTTTCACCGTCGTCGGCATCGACATCTCTTATGCGGATCGCGCCGTGGGTGCTCTCCGTGCTGGCACACCAACCCTAGTCGAGTCCCAGCGTTTGGATGGACGGCTCTGGCTGCTCGTCGAAGATCAGGGCCCTGCGCTTCGATGGCGCGAAGCGCTGCAGGCAGACGATACCGACGAGCGCGAAGATCCCTCCCACGAGAAGCTGCACGAGGCCGGGTGGCCGCCGAAGCATCTCGACCTCGATCGCGGCAAAGCCCGACGTGAATGCGAGAAAACCCAGGAAGTAGAGCGGCCACACGCATTTCACGTTGGCCTTGCCGGGGACGTACGGGCAGGTGAAGGGAATCTTCCTGCAGCCGGCCAGCAGCGCGCCAACGAGGAGCAGTGACGCGAGGAGGCCGGCCACGAAGTGCCAGGCCGCGACTCGGACGCCCCAGAGGGCCGCGTGCAGCGGAATCAGGCACACGAGAAACGGAACGAGGACACCAGCAAGAAGCGCGCGCCGAACGCCGGCAAGCAGCCGCGCGGTATTTGCCACCGGCGACACCTGAAACACCCAGTTCGCCTCGAGTGCGGCCGGCACGGCCAGGGAAACGCGCATGCCGACGGCCAGGAAGAACATCACGATGAGCTGCAGCGAGAGCAGCGCGGCGGTGGGCGCGTCGAGGCCGTGAGTCTGGGCCGTTCGCATCAGTGCTCCGACGGCCAGCGCGGTACCGACGGCAAGCAACGCCGCTACGCGAAGACGGTGTGTACCGCTCCTGAACAGGCCCTGGAGGGACAGGTCAACGGAGGTGGACGTGCGCAGGCGCGAGCGCATGCCGGACGAATAGCCGGGCAGCAGCAACAACGCCGTGACGAGCGCGAGCACGAGCACGAACTGGACGACCGTCGAAACTGCGCGGAACAGACGGGGGCCGCAAACGACGAGCAGCAGGCTGCGCAGCGCAACGATGGCGCAGAAGCCGAAGATCGCGGCCGCCAGCGACGTCAGCGCGTGAACACCGACGACCGACGCCGCGCGAACGAAGCCGATCGGCAACAGCGACAGCCAGACGACCGGAAAGCCAATCGTGGGGATGAGATTGAGGGCGACGGCGAATGCGCCGAGGAACACGACGAGCGCGAGGATCTTCGCCCGCCACATCGCGCCGGCCGGCACGGGCAGCGGCCCGAGAATCGCCATATCGCGCGCGTCGATCGACAACGCATCCCACTCGAGGCTCGCACCCAGCGCGGTGACGATCATCGAGCAGGCCATGAACTGGTACTTGTGATCGAGGGCGAGCAACAGGCGCTCGCTGGGGGTCATCAACGGGCCGCTGTAGGTGAACAGCAGCCAGGCGAGATTGAAGAACCCTGGAACTGCGAGCAGCGCGAAGACGACCGCAGCGTTGGCTTCGAGTTCGCCCGACGGCGCAACGAGATCGTTATCGAGGAACCGGCGGCAGAACAGGCGTGTCAGCAGCCGGGTGTCCGGCCTCATGATCCATTGGACACCGTATCGAGCGGCGCGGGGCGGCCGGTGTTTCAGAAGTTCGGCGACCCGAGTTTCGCATGTCGGTGATATCGGATGACAGCGGGGCACGACCGTGCCGAATTACGAGCGGACAGGGAGATGGACGATGCAATCCGGCCGATTCCCGGCGCGTTCCCCTACCCCCGTTGACTGAACGGCAGGTACTGGGCGCCGGTCACCACCGGCTCCGCGCGGAGCGTCTGCGTGAAGCCGACGGACTTGAAGACGATCTCGGCGCCGGCGGGCCAGCTGCAGCGGATCTGCCAGCGGTAGTACGGCCGCGCGGGATACACCATCCGGTCGGGCACCGACTCGCGCTCGATGCTGTCGATCAACGGCGGGTTGATCGACAGGGGGAACCCGCTCGTGCCCCAATCGAGGCCGATGCGCAGGTCGGTCACCTCCTGGAAAACGAGGCTGGCGGGCGCGACGCGGACTTTCTTTGTCTTCCCCTCGGAGCCGTCGATCCGCTCGACGATGAAGTCGATGTCGAGCACGAGCTCGCTGGCCAGCTCGGTGGCGCCGCCGGCGTGAAACGCGACCCCCCACAGGCGACAGTCGCGCCACGAGAGCCGCTCGAAATCCGCTTCGCTATAGGTCATCGCCTGCGCCACCCGCCTCGCCTGCGCGCGAACGCCATCACTGTAGTCCAATCCGCCCCGGGCCGGCTATATTAGCGCGCCCGGCCCTGGCCCGCCGAAGCAGCCCGACCGGGCGCCGCGGCGAAGGCGGCCGCCCCCTTGCGTTTTTCGCGGCGCGGCGGTTCAATCTGCACGTACGCCACGAGTGCTCAGTGCTGGTGCTGGGTGCTCAGTGCGGTGCCGGGTGCCTGATGCTTGGTACCAGTGCTGAGCGCTGGTGCTGCGTGCCAGGTGCACACAGCACAAGACACCAGCACTCGCACAGCGCACCGCACATGGCACAAAGCACACAGCACATGGCACTTGTGGACGAGGTTCGATGACACGTTCTCTCCGTACGGTGATCCTGATGACGGTGATGATTGGCGCGGGTTTGACCGCGCGGCCGATGGGCCAGATCCCGCTCGACCGCGTGCTGAAACGGATAACCGTTCCGTCGACGGCCACCGAGCGGGGCCTGGTCGACATCGTCGGCTTTCCGCAGACCGCGGACGCCATGACGTTCATCGGCGACACGTGCGAGCAGCTCGAGCAGCGCGAGATCGCGGAGAACCAGAAGAGACTGGCGCTGCCGGCCGGCGAAGGACTCGTGGCCGGCTGGTGCCCGCACGACGACTACACGCTGGCGGCGCGCGTCTACGCGCACGTCGTGCGCAACATGAAGGCCGGGACGGTCATCCTGGTCGGCAATGCCCACTGGTCCGAGGCGTTCGGCGTGCGCAGCCGGCTGATCTTCGACGATTTCCAGCAGTGGCGCGGCCCGTATGCGCCGGTACGCGTCTCGCCGGTGCGCGACGAGATCCTGAAGAAACTGGATCCGGCCGCCTACGTTGTCAATCGCAAGATCGTCGAGACGGAGCACTCCGAGGAGGCGCTCATCCCCTTCCTGCAGTACTACGACCGCAATGTCGAGATCGTCCCGATCCTCGTGCCCTTCATGCCGTGGCAGGACGTGGATCGACTGGGCAAGGAACTGGCCGACGCAGTGGCCGCGGTGATCAAGGCGCACGGATGGAAGCTCGGCCGCGACGTGGCGGTGCTCTGCTCGGGCGACGCGCAGCATTACGGCGACTACGGATGGAGCTACTACGACTACCATCCGTACGGCTGCGACGCCGACGGCTACAGGAAGGCGATGGAGCTCGACGAGCGGCTGCTGGCGAGCTATCTCGAGGGCGAGCTGCAGACGGGTCGGCTGAAGACCCTGTTCGGCGAACTCGTAGACCAGGCGGACATCGGCAAGTACCGGATCACGTGGTGCTGCCGGTTCGCGCTCCCCTTCGGGCTGAATTTTGCCGGCCTGCTGGCTCGCAAGGCCGAAGGACGCACGCTGACCGGCCACGTGTTGAAGACGGGCAGCAGCCTGTCGATGCCGTGGCTGTCGCTCGAACGGTTCAAGCTGGGACTGACGGGCGACGCGAACCTGCATCACTTCGTCACGTACGCCGCCGTGGGATACAAGTAGGGGCCGAGCTTGTCTCGGCCCTCGACGCGGCGGAGGCCCTTCGCCGGGGCGGAGACAAGCTCCGCCCCTACGGTCGTTGTCATGCTCTCGCGTCGTGAACTGCTGCGCAACGCGCTTGCACTAGCCCCGGTGGCGGGCGGCGCGGCCTGCCTCGCCTCGATACCGCGTTGGCTCGACGCGGCAGTCTCACCGCAATCGCTGACGATCCAGGACCTGCTGCGTACCGCGCCGAAGGCGCGCTTCTGGACGACGTTCGCGCTGGCCGGATCGGATTGCCTGGCGTGTCACACCTCCGGCGAGGACCTCGCGAACAAGCGGCACGCGCATGCACCGACCACCGTGCGCTGCCTCCTGTGCGCGCAGCGGTGCACGATCAAGGCGGGCGATCGGGGCCGGTGCCGCGCGCGGATGAACGTCAGCGGCGAGCTGCGCTCGCTGGTGTACGGCCGGCCGCTCGCCGTGCACATCGATCCGATCGAGAAGAAGCCGTTCTACAACTTCCTGCCGGGCAGCGACGCCTTCTCGCTCGGCACGTCCGGCTGCCCGCTGCGCTGCAAGTTCTGCCAGAACTGGACGCTGTCCCAGTCGTCACCGGAGGACAACGACACGCAGTACGCGGCGCCCGGCCTCATCGTCGAGACGGCACGAAAGAACAAGTCCCCGATCATCGCCTTCACCTACAACGAGCCGACCGTCTTCACGGAGTACCTCCTCGACATCGCGCGTGACGGCCGCAAGCGCGGCCTGCGCTCGGTGATGGTCAGCTGCGGCTTCATGAACGAGGCGCCGCTCGCCGAGATGTGCGAGGCGCTGGACGCGATCAAGATCGATCTGAAGGGATTCAGCGAGGACTTCTACCGCAAGGTGTCGGGCGCCGAGCTGAAGCCGGTTCTGCGATCGATCAAACAGGTGGCGCGCAGCAAGACGCACCTCGAGATCGTGAACCTGGTGGTGCCGACGCTGAACGACGACAGGGGGTCGGTGCAGGGGCTGGTGGACTGGGTGGCGGGCGAACTGGGACCCGACGTGCCGGTGCACTTCACGCGGTTCCACCCCGATTACCAGCTGCTGAACCTTCCGCCCACGCCGATCGCGACGCTTGAACGGGCGCGCGACGCGGCGATCGCGAAGGGGTTGCACTACGCTTACGTCGGGAACGTGCCGGATCATCCCGGCAACCATACGTACTGCCCGAAGTGCGGCAAGATCGTGATCAAGCGGACGGGCTTCTTCGTGGACCAGATGAACCTGCGCAACGGCGCGTGCGCGTTCTGCGGAACCAGGATCGCCGGCGTGTTTTCGTAGGGCGGGGCTTCATGGAAAGACGCTTCACACGCTTTCTGCTCCTTGTCCTCGTCGTGCTCGTCCTCTCGTGCGGAAGCACCGGGGCGGGTGGAGCCAGCCAGGACCGGGATCCCATTGGCGCGGGCCAGTTCTACCCCGCATCCACTTCGATGTTGAAAGCCGCGGTGCAGGCGATGCTCGGCGACGCGGTGCTGCCACGCGCCGATCGGCCGATCGCCATCGTCGTGCCGCACGCCGGCTACGTCTACTCGGGCCAGATCGCTGCCGACGCCTTCCGGCAGGCTGCCGCTCATCGCTACGACACGGTTGTCATCGTCGGAACCAATCACACAGACGGCAGCTTCCGCAAGGTCGGCGTCTGCCCGGGGAGGACGTTCCGCACACCGCTCGGCGCCGTCCCGATTGACGAGTCGTTCGTGGCCGCCCTTCAGAAGGAGGACAGCGACTGCGTCTTCGACGCGAACGTCCACAAGGCGGAGCACTCGGTCGAAGTTCAGGTGCCGTTCGTGCAGCAGGTGCTGCCCAGGGCGAAGATCGTCCCGCTGGTCGTCGGCCGGCCGGATCCGGCGCTGTGCGCCCGGCTCGGGCGCGCCCTTGCGACGGTCGCGAAAGGGCGCTCGGTCCTGCTCGTCGCGAGCTCGGATCTGTCGCACTACCCGTCCGCGAGCGACGCGAGCGGGGTGGATCGGCGCACGCTCGCGACGATCGCGCGGCTCGACGCCGACGCGGTGTATCAGAACGAAATGGGCGAAAGCGATCGGTCGGTTCCCGAGCTGGTCACGCACGCGTGCGGCACCGGGTCGATCATGGCGGTGATCACCGCCGCGCGCGCGCTCGGAGCCACTCGCGGGACGGTGATCAGCTATGCGAATTCCGGCGAGACGATCGTCGGCGATTTGCAGCGCGCGGTTGGATACGGTGCGGTGATGTTCACCACGGGCGAGCCGGGCACCGACATCAGCGCGTTGAGGACGCCGCCGCGCGACGAGGGGCCGCTGCAGCCACAGGACAAGAAGTGGATGCTCGGCCTGGCCCGCGAAACGATCCGCCGCTACCTGACCACCGACACGCTGCCGCTTCCGCGCGGCTTCTCCGCCAGGCTTCAGAAGAACCGCGGGGTGTTCGTCACGCTGAAGAAGCGGGGCGAGCTGCGCGGATGCATCGGTCACATCCCCGGCGACACGCCGATGGTGCGACTGACCGGCATGATGGCGTTCGCGTCGGCATTCCAGGATCCGCGTTTCGACAAGGTCGGTGCTGACGAAGTGCGAGACCTCGAGATCGAGATCTCCGTCCTTTCGCCGCCGAAGCAGGTGGGCGGCCCGTCCGACATCCTCGTCGGCCGCGACGGCGTCGTCCTGACCGCTGACGGCCGGAGCGCGGTGTTCCTGCCGCAGGTCGCGCCCGAGCAGGGATGGAACCGCGACGAGATGCTGGACAACCTCTGCGTGAAGGCGGGACTGCCTGCGAACAGGTGGCGGCGCGCGGGCACCAGGTTCGAGACGTTCCAGGCCGAGGTGTTCAGCGAGCGGGACGTGAAATGACCGGTAGTCGGCAGCCGGTAGTCGGTAGACGGCCTGTCAACGTCGCCGGTCCGGACAGGCCGACTACTGACTGCCGACTACCGACTACTCTTCCGATCTTCCTTGCCGGGCTCCTGTCGATCGTCGCGCAGGTGATCCTGCTGCGCGAACTGTCGGCGGCCTTCTACGGCGTCGATCTCATCTACCTGCTCGCGCTCGGCGCGTGGCTGCTCTGGACGGCAGCGGGCGCTCTGCTCGCACGCCGCTCGTTGGATCCGTCCACCACTCGCGTCATCACACTGCTCACCGCCATCGGCGCCGTCGTTCCCCTCGACGTGGCGCTCATTCGGCGCCTGCGCCTGCTGGCCGGCGGCGTGCCTGGCGCCTATTTGCCGTTGCCCGAGCAGATTGCCGCCAGTGCTCTCTGCCTGCTGCCGCCGAGCCTGCTCCTCGGCCTGCTGTTCCAGTGGGCCGCGAAGCGGTATCTCAGCGATTCGAGCAGGGATCGGGGATCAGGGATCAAGGAACCGACCCTGGACCTCGGACCTCGGACGTCGGACCTCGGACACCGGACACCGGACGTCAAGAGATCGCTGGCGCGCGCGTACGCGATTGAGAGCGTTGGCGGCGTCGTGGGCGGTCTGGCAACGACCTTGACGCTGCACTGGCGGCTGCCAAACGTCGCGCTGGCGCTCGCCACGGGCGGATTGGCGTTCGTGGCGGCGACGGTCGCCATCGATCGGCTCCGCGCCGGGCGGCCACGAGGGGCCGCCCCTACACGTGCTGCTAATGCGGTCCGCCTGGTCGCAGCGAGCGGCGCACTGTTGTGCCTGCTCGCCGGCTGGCACGAACGCCGTCTCGATCGCTGGATGACGTCGTGGAACCACCCCGACCTCGTGGACACGCTCGACTCGCCGTACGGCCGCGTCACGGTCACCGAGCGCGCCGGACAGGTGAGTATCTACGAGAACGACGTGCTGGTGTTCGAGTCGGAAGGGACCGCGCCGGAAGAACTCGTCCATCTCGGTCTGCTGCAGCGCGAGGCGCCACGGCGCGTCCTGGTACTGCACGGAGCCGCCGCGGGGCTGCTGAGTGAGGTCGCACAATACGGCGGCGCCCGCATCGACGACGTCGAACTCGAGGCGGGGGTCGTCGAACTGCTGGCGCGCCGCCTGCCGGCCATCGAGCAGTCGCTGTCGTCACCGGGCGTGCACGTGATCTTCGACGATCCGCGGCGGGCGCTGGCCCGTGGCGGGGATCTCTACGACGTCATCATCGTTGCGACGGAAGAACCGTCGTCGGCGCAGGCGAACCGGTTCTTCACGCGGGAGTTCTTCGAGTTGTGCGCGGCGCGCCTGCAGCCCGGCGGCGTCGTGGCACTGAGGCTGACCTCCATCGAGAACCTGTGGACCGCGCCGCTCATCGCGCGCACGAGCAGCATCTACGGCGCGCTTCGGCAGGTGTTTCGCGACGTCGTGGTACTGCCGGGCAGCACGAACATCGTGCTCGCTTCCCCCACGCCGCTCGTGCGCGACCCGCAGGTGCTCGGCGCCAGGCTGGCCGCGCGCGCCATCCACGCCCGGATGGTGACGGCGCGCTACGTGGCGTACCTCTACTCGAACGATCGGTTCACGGAGATTGAAACCCTGCTGGCGCGTCGCCGCGCGCCACCCAACACCGATGCGAACGCCGCGTCGTACCAGGCGACCTCGATCTTCTGGTTGTCGAAGTTCGTCCCGTCATTCGCCCGCCTCGATCTCACCGGGACGGCAGACGCGTATGGCTGGTCCGCTCCCCGCTCGTGGCTCCTCCTCGCTCTCGGAGCAGCGATCGCGGTGTTCTGGCGGTGGCGTCGATGGCCACGGCGGTCGCTTCTCGTCGGCGTCGCCGCTTTCGCCGGCATGACGATCGAGACGCTGCTCCTGTTGCACTACCAGCTGAAGCACGGCGTCATGTTCCAGGACCTTGGCATCCTGCTCATGAGCGTCATGGCGGGACTGGCAGCCGGCGCCTGGCTCGGGGATCCGCGCTCACGCTCTGCACGCGTCCGACGTGCCGTCTTTCCTCAGCGATTGTTTCTTGGCGGGCTCGCGGTGTTGGCAATCCTCGTCTCGATCGGCATCCGAACCGGCTATGGTGCGGGATTCCTGGCGATCGCGATCATGTTGTTCGCCGCCGGTGTAGCCGTCGCCGGTGTGTTCGCATGCGCCAGCGTGGGCGATTCGCGCCAGACCAGCCCCACCTGTCCTACCAGCCCTACCCGCCCTTTCGACCAGCGCCGGCTCGTCTCTCCGCTCTACGCCGCCGATGTGCTGGGTGGGTGTCTCGGCTCGGTGGCCGCGAGCCTGTTGCTCGTGCCGCTGCTCGGCCTGCCATTGACGGCGGAATGGTGCGCGGCACTGGCCGCCTTGGCGCTGGTACTTGGGTGAGTCACACCTACGTTTTCAGCCCCAGCATCTTGCGACCGACGGCCGCCGCGAGGCCCAGGGAACCATAGCGGTTGCGGAAGATTCGTGCGTACAGCCTCATCGTGTCGGCCGGCGGCACCTCGACGTGGTCGTTCGGTACCAATCGCATCGCGCCTGACGGACAGGTGGATGCGCAGAGACCGCAGCCGATGCACCGGGCGAGATCGACCGCAGCCGGACCGGCGTCGACCGATACCGCCTCCATCCGGCACCGCCCGACACACGTGCCACACTGCTGGCACTTCTTTTCGTCCACTTCGGCGTGGTAAGCGGTGCTGAGGATCTCCGCAGGGCGTGGAAACTTCTTGGCGGTCTTGAGCACGCCGCAGCAGCAGCCACAGCAACAACACAGGAACAGCGGACTGCGCGTGTTCTCCGGCTGCAGCACCAGGCCGTCGCGATCGGCACGCTCGATGATCGCGGGCGTCTCGTCCCGGCTCACGAAGCGCGCCGCGCCCCGGCCCACCACGATCTCCGCCGCCGGACCGAACGTCATGCAGTGCTCGCGAGTGGCAGTCGCCCGGCACGGTTCCGAGACGACGTCCTGCCCCTGTTTGCAGATGCAGTTCATGGCCGCGAACGGCCCCTTCGAGCTCCTCACGAACTCGGCGATGTCGTCATAGCGGGCGACCGGACGGCTCGGAGAGGGAATGGGCCGGTTGACCGGCACGGTTCGGACCTGCGGCGTCTTCGCCGAGTGAAACCCGGCGCCGAACGCCTCGTCTCTGTACTGCAGGACGTCGCGCTCGAACGCTTCGGTGAGGCGATTCACCTGCGCCTCGTAGAAGCCGACGACGAACGGCGATTTGGCGTAGCGCGGGACGCGGCCCGGCAGGCGGGTGATCAGGCCCCGGTCCGCCATCCGGTCCAGCATCTCGCGCACCTGCTCGAGCGTCATCTCGCGACGCATGCGCCTGTGGAAACAATCCACGTTCGGAACCTGCGTGCCGCCGCCTACGTATTCGAGAGTGTCGTAGTGTGAGGTCGCCACGCCCGTCCCCGACGCGCGCGGCTCCTGCCCGGAGAAGGCCATGGCCAGAAGGAAATCGCGGAGTTTCGTTCTCGTCGGCGCCGGACTCATCGCGCTCCTCATCCTCGCCGTGGGCGGCTACACGGTGCTGGCGCGCCCGGCGGTCGTCATCGATGCGTCACGGCTGGCCACGGTGGAGCGCGGCGATCTGGCCCGATCGGTGGTGGCGACGGGCAAGATCGAGCCGGTCTCGAAGGTCGAAATCAAGTCGAAGGCCAACGGCATCATCAAGGAACTCCGCGTGCAGGCCGGCGACACGGTGAACGAGGGCCAGGTCCTGGCCGAGCTCGACCGTATCAACCTCGAGGCGCAGCTGCGCGAGGCGGACGCGGCGCTGGCCGGCGCGGAGGCCAGCCTCAAGGCGGCCGAGGCAGAGCTGGCCAAGAACCAGGTCGAGGCGGAAGGCCCCGACGTGCCGTTCGCGCGGCGCAACGTGGAGCGGGCCGAGCAGCTGATGAAGGATCAGCTCGTCTCGCAGCAGAACCTCGATGACGCGCGCGGCGCGCTCGATCTGGCCGTCAACCGCCAGAAAGCGGCGCGGTCGCAGCTGGGCGTGGCGGCCGCGAAGGTGTCGCAGGCGCACGCCGCGGTGGCGCAGAGCCGGGCCGCCCGGGAACGGGCGCAGGAGGAATTGAACAACGCGACGATCCGGTCGCCGATTCGCGGGATGGTCCTGTCGCGCGACGTGGAAATCGGCAGCCCCGTGTCGTCGATCCTCAATCTCGGCGCCAACGCGACGCTGGTCATGGTGCTCGGCGACGTCAGCCAGGTCTACGTTCGCGGCAAGGTCGACGAAGCGGACATCGGGATGGTCCACATCGGCCAGCCGGCGCGGATCCGCGTCGAGACGTTCAAGGACCGTCCGTTCGAGGGCCGGGTCACGCAAATCGCGCCGATGGGCGTGGAGCGCGACAACGTCGTCACCTTCGAGGTGCGCGTGTCGATCGACAACGCCGCGGGCGTGCTGAAGGCCAACATGACCGCGAACGCGGAGATCGTCCTCGAAGAGCACAAGGGCACCCTCGTGATGCCGGAAAGCGCCGTGATCTACGACGCCCAGCGCCACACCTTCGCCGACGTGCCGTCGGCGCGCACGAAGACCGGCCGCGAGCGAGTTCCGATCAAGGTGGGCATCAGCAACGGCACGCGCACCGAGGTGCTGAGCGGCGTCGCGCAGGGACAACGGGTGGTGGTGCAGTGACGCGTGACGAGTAGGGATCGGGGATCAGGGATCAGGGGGACGGATGGAGCTCCTCGCCCAGACCTGGGCCAACCTGACGGCCAACAAGCTGCGCAGCTTCCTGACGATGTTCGGCATCGTCTGGGGCGTGATCTCGATCGTGCTGCTCTCGGCGGTGGGCGAAGGCTTCCAGCGAGGCAACCAGCACGTCCTCGAAGAGCTCGGCAAGAACATCGTGATCATTCGCAACGGCCGCACGGCGATGCAGGCCGGCGGCGCGCGCGCGGGTCGGGTGATTCGGCTGACGATCGACGACGTCTATGCGCTGAGGGACAAGTCGAAGCTGCTGCAGTACGTGTCGCCCGAGCTGATGCGTGGGGGGCTGCAGGCCAAGAGTCGGTACAACGCAAGCTCGGTGCAGATGAGCGGTGTGTGGCCAATCTACCAGTACATGCGCACCATCGAGGTGGACCGCGGCCGGCTGATTTCCGAGGCGGACAACGCCGAGGCGCGCCGCGTCCTGGTCATCGGCACGGACGCGTGCACGCAGTTGTTCGCCGACCGGGATCCGGTCGGGAGCACGGTCAGCCTGAATGGCGTGCCGTATACGGTGATCGGCCGCGTGCGAAAGAAAGACCAGGACTCGAACTACACGGGGCCCGACAACCAGCGGATCTTCATCCCTTACGAGACTGCACGCAGGGATTTCCCGATCCCCGGCGAGCAGTACACCGCCGATTCCGTTTCCGCGATCATCGCGGCTCCCCGGCCGGCGGTCACCGACGAGATGAAACGATGGGTCGAACGCGAAGGCATCGGCGGGTTCCTCGGGCTTGAGGCGCGCGGGCCGGTCGAACAGGACGTGCGCGCGGTGCTCGGACCGCGCCACCGGTTCGACGTGCGCGATCCTGAAGCGGTGTCCATGTGGAACACCGCCATCGAGGCCGTGATGTTCGACAAGATGATCGGGGCGATGAACACGTTCTTCATCGCCGTGAGCATCGTCACGCTGGCGCTCGGCGGCATCGGCGTGATGAACATCATGCTGATCGCGGTAAAGGAACGCACGCACGAGATCGGCCTCCGCAAGGCGCTCGGGGCGACCTCGCGCGCGGTCCAGTGGCAGTTCTTCAGCGAGGGGCTCGCGCTGACCATCCTGAGCGGCGCAATCGGCTACGCGATCGGAACCGGCCTGTGCGCGCTCGTCAGCATGGCGCCGATGCCCGCGCGCTTTTCGGGCCTCGTGGTCACGTGGCAGGCCACCCTGTTCGCGATCCTCGTGCTCGTGGCGATCGGTGTCGCGGCAGCGACGTACCCGGCCCGACGTGCCGCGGAGTTGCCGCCCATCGAGGCGCTGCGCTACGAGATGTGAAAGAGGGCTTAAGGCTTGAGACTTAGGGCTCAAGGCCTCGCTTGGCTCATGGCCTTGAGTTGACCTCAAGCCAAGTCTGGCCCTAAGCCATAAGCCCTAAGCCTTAAGCCAATTGGTGTCTATGCTTCTGAAGGAAGTCATCGTCCAGGCGGCGCACGCGGTTCGCGATCACCGGTTCCGCGCCGGATTGACGACGCTGGGCATCGCGTGGGGCATCGTCACGGTCGTGATGCTGATGGCCTACGGGCAGGGGTTCCGCCGCGCGCTGGTGGTCGGCTTCCGCAACGCGTTCTCGGACGGCGTCGTGCGCGCCTACAACGGCCAGACCAGCATGCAGGCCGGCGGCGAACGGGCCGGCCGGCGCATCTTCCTCAAGGAAGATGACGTCGAGGCGATCAGGGAACTCGGAACGATCAAGTATGCCAGCCCCGAGTACCTGGAGTCGCTGCCGCTCTCCTATGGGACGCGCCAGACGACCGGAGGGGTGCGCGGCGTCGCGGCCGAGTACGGCCTGATGCGGGCAGAGACCGCCGGCGCGGGGCGATTCCTCAGCGCCGAGGACGTCGAGAAACATCGCCGCGTCGTGTTCCTCGGCAACGACGTGGCGAGAAAACTCTTCAGCAACACGCCTCCGGTCGGCCAGACGGTGCGGATCGCCGGGCTGTCGTTCGAAGTGATCGGCGTGCTCGCGCAGAAGGCGCAGCTGTCCTCGTACTTCTACCCGGACTCGATGTCGGTGTTCGTTCCCTACACGACGGTGAAGCAGCTGTTCAACCAGGACTACCTCGACTACATGGTTTACCAGGCGATTACGCCGGCGCAGGAGGAAGTTGCCGTGAAGCAGGTGCGGGAAGTCCTGGCCGGCCGGCACCGCATCGATCCGCGTGACGAGAGGGCGCTGCCGGTGGACACGAGCGCCGAGATCATGGCCATCGTGGACGGCATGGCTGGCGGCCTGATGATCGTGCTGGTGTTCATCGGCACGCTGACGCTGCTCATCGGCGGCGTCGGCGTGATGAACATCATGCTGGTCTCGGTGCAGGAGCGGACGCGGGAGATCGGCCTGCGGAAGGCGGTCGGGGCGAAGCGGCGCCAGATCCTGACGCAGTTCCTGCTGGAAGGCCTGGCGATTACCGGCATGGGCGGCGCCGCCGGCATCCTGTTCTCTTACGTGCTGGTCTGGTCGATCGGCATCCTGCCCTTCATCGGGGAGTTGATCGGCGACACGTCGCGCTCGACCGACATCCACCTGCAGCTCTCGCCGGCGATCCTGCTGGTCGCCACCGGCGTGCTGGCCTTCACCGGCATCCTGAGCGGCCTCTGGCCCGCGATCCGCGCTTCGCGCCTGGACCCGATCGAATCGCTGCGCTACGAGTAGCAACCTCACCGACGCGTCGCGAACGCTTTGCCCGCCGCGTGCCGGGCTCCGCCCTCCGGAGAACTGCGCTCCGTGCGCTCGGTTTTCAGATCGCGAATCGCGCTGGCCCGTGTACGCGCCCGATCGACCGCTACGGGCTGCGCGCGGAAAACCTCCCTCCCTCCGCTCCGTTCTCCTCGAACCGCCGTCGGAGGGCTGCGCACGGCCCGCTTCGGGCAAATCGTCCGCGACGCGTGCGAACCGCCCGGGTGTCCGATCGCACGAACCTCCCGCCGCAACGGTATGGCAGCGGAGCGCGCGCGTCACCGGCCAAGCCGCTCTGCACCCCGGGAACGCTCCTCGCCGTTGCTCCGTTTTCCGGCCTTCGATCACGTCGGCCTTCCGAGAACGACTCGGAATCGTCAGGCGGGTGGCCGATCGGCCGTGGCCTGGGGCCGAGGCCGGCCGCCGAGCGAGCGGGAGTCATCAGCGACGCTGCGCGTACGGAGTGGCCCGCCGCAGCCCCGGTTCACCGAAGGCGGGCCTGGCGGTCGCGAGCGTTCAACCGCGAGTCGAGGCGTGCGACAGGGGGCCGGCCGTGGACACAGGCCGCGGCCGATCGGACAGGACCCGCAAGACAATCGCCGATTCCGAATCTTCTGTGCAGAGCGACCCGGAACGCGGAACAACGCCCGTGTCCGACCGCGCGGATCCGGCGCTACTTGATCGAGCCCGCGTCGAGGGTGCCGGACACCCACTCCAGGTTCACGCGCGCGACGCGGTAGTCGCGCTGGGCCCGCGCGAGGTTCGCGCGCGCGGCCGCGAGGTTCAGCTCGGCGTCCTGCACCTCGAGCCGCATCTTGACGCCCAGTTCGAACCCCTTCTCGGCGAGGAACAGCAGCTTGTCCGCCTGCGTGACCGTGCCGCTGAGCGCGTTGACGATCTCCGCCGACTCCTTCACGGCGTTCACCGCCGTCCGCACCTCGAGCGTCATCGATTCGCGCAGCTTCGCCTCGTCCAGCGCGATGCGCGCCAGATCGCTCTCCGCCTGCGCCACGCGTCCCTTCGTGCGATCGCCGTCGAAGAGGGGGACCGACGCGACGACCGCCGCGCTCCAGGTCGCGCCGGTCACCATCGACGGCAGCGCCTTCTGCCCGTAGCTGCGCGTGCCGACCGCGGCCGAGAAGTCGAGCCGCGGCTTCCCCGCCGCCGCTGCGATCTTCACGAGCTCGGCGTAGACGCCCCGGGTGTCCTTGACCTCCGTCAGTTCCGGCCGGTTCAGCAGCGCTCGCGCCAGCACCTCTTCGTAGGTCGGCGGCGGTTCGATCGGCACGGGCAGCGCGCCGCTGACGTCGATGTCGCCCGGCGAGTTGTCGGCGAGCAGGAACCGCAGCTGATCCTTCGTCACCCGCACGGCGTTCTGGCCGCTGATCACGGCCGGCCGCGCGTTCTCGACGGCCACCTCCGCCGCGAGCACGTCGTAGTCGGTCGCCGTCCCGGCAGATTGCCGGCGCTGAGTCTCCTGCAGGTGGCGCTGCTTCTGCGCGAGGTCCTCCTCGGCGATCTTCGCGAGATCCTTGGCGACCAGGACGTCGTAGAACGCCGTGGAGACGTCCCTCATCACCGCCTGGCGGAAGCGCCGCAGCTGCGTGTCGGCAAGGTTGAAGCCGAGCTGCGCCGCGCGAATGGCGGCCCCGACCTGGCCCCACGTGTAGATCGGCTGGCTGACGGCGAGCTGGGCGATGCCGGTGTCCGTGCGGCTGGCGGCGAACGCGTCGGTCAGACTCGTCGTCGCCGAGCCGGAGTCCGAACCGCCGAACAGCAGGCCGCCACTGAACATCTGCTGGAACACCTTCGCCTGCGTGTTGTCATAGCTGCGGAGCATGTTGCCGCTCGCCCGGATCTGCGGCAGCGCCGCGGCGCGCTCCTCGGTGTACTTCCCGCGCACCCATTTCTGGTACTCGATCGCCTTCTGGATGTCGCGGTTCTCGGTGGCCGCGATGTCCAGCGCCTGCTCGAGCGTCAGCACGCGGACCTGAGGTTGAGCAGGCGGCGCGCCGGCCTGGGCGCCGCTTGCCTGCGTCGCGGTATCGGCAATGCCCGGCGATGCGGCGTCGGCAACGCTGAAGGCTCGCCGCACCGGGGTCCTGGGATCGGCAAGGCTGAAGCCTTGCCCTGCGGGCCTCGTGGTCGGCGCGCCGGGCGTCTGCGCAGACGCCGGCGTCGCCAGGCCGAGAAGCAGAAGCACCGCCGCGCCGACCGCCGCGCTGGCGGCCGCCTGTGCCACGTGTTTCCGTCGCCGGAACAGCCACGCAGTGACGTCGTCGAGGATCGCGTAGACAACGGGCACGACGATCAGCGTGAGCATCGTCGAGGTGATCAGGCCGCCGACGACGGCGCGGGCCATCGGCGCGCGGAACTCCGAGCCCTTGCCCATCGCGAAGAACAGCGGCAGCATGCCGAAGATCATCGCGGAGGTCGTCATCATGATCGGCCGCAGCCTGGTACGGCCGGCCGTGATGAGGGCGTTGCGCCGACCGAGGCCGCGCCGCCGCAGCACCTTCGTGTAGTCCACGAGCAGGATGGCGTTCTTCGTGACGAGCCCCATGAGCATGATGAGACCGATGAGCGACATGATGTTGATCGTGTCGCCGGTGATGGCCAGCATGCCGGCCATCCCGACGATCGACAGCGGCAGCGACAGCATGATCGCCAGCGGATCGACGAACGACTCGAACTGTGCCGCCAGGATCAGGTAGACGAAGATGACCGCGAGGATGAGCGCCTCGCCCAGGTACCCGAACGACTCGACCATGATCTCGGTGTCGCCGCCCATGACCAGCTTGTAGCCCGGGCCGACCTTCACGTTCTCGCCGGCCTTCACCGCCAGGTTGCCTGCGGTCCCGAGCGGCAGCCGATCGAGGTTCGCGCTCACCTGCACCTGGCGCATCAGGTCGCGCCGGCTGATCTCCGCGGGGGAGGTGGCCCGCGTGAACGTCACCATGTCGGTGAGCGGCACCAGCGCCGGTCCGTGCAGCGTGGGCACCGTCAACTTCAAATCGGCCACCTGCCGGACGTCACCGCGCAACGCCTGCGGCAGGCGCACGCGCACGTCCACCGCTTCGCCTTCTTCGTCCTCGTAGGTGGTCACGGCCTGGCCGCCCACCAGCACGCCGACGGCGTTGGCCACCGCCGCGCTGCCGAGGCCTGTCGCCGAGGCCCGCTCGCGATCGACGATGAGGCGGTACTCGGGCAGGTCCTGCTCCATCTGCGCCTCGATGTCCACGATGCCCGGCACCTTGTACATCTCGCGCTTCAGGTCAGCCGCGTACCGCTTCAGCGTAGGGATGTCATCGCCCTGGACCGCGATCACCAGCGGCTTCTGGAACGAATCCGGATCCTCCTGCACCGACAGCACGATGCCCGGCACTTTCTCGAGGCGCAGCCGAGCGTCGTGAATGAAATCCCTGAGGCTGCGCGAGCGCTCGCTGCGATCCACCAGCTTGACGAACACCGCCGCGTCGCGGACCGTATCCGCATCGCCGGCGCCGATGGATCCGTACGTGTAGCGCACCTCCTTGAACTCGCCGAGCGTCTTCAGCACGTCTTCGAGCCGGCCACGTGTCTCGGTAATCGAGGAGCCGGGCCCGCTCTTGAACCTCACCAGGAACTCGCCCTGATCCATCGGCGTCATGAACTCGGTCTGCAGGATGGTGAACAGGCCGAGGCCGGCGACGAAGGCGATGACGGCCGCGCCGACGACGAGCCAGCGATGGTCGAGGGCCAGGCCGACGACCTTCTTGTAGCGGTCCGCCATCCGCTCGAACCACGCGTTGAAGTGGTCGAGCAGCCGCGACAGCGGGTTGCGCCGTCCCGTCTTCTGGATGTCCGGGTCGTGCCAGCGCGAGGACAGCATCGGGTCGAGCGTGAACGAGACGAACAGCGAGACGAGTACCGCGAACGCCACGGTGAGGCCGAACTGGAAGAAGAAGCGCCCGATGACGCCCTTCATGAACGCCACCGGGATGAACACCGCCATGATCGACATCGAGGTGGAGAGCACGGCCAGCCCGATTTCGCTCGTGCCCTCGCGCGCGGCCTCCATGTGATCCTGACCGTGCTCCAGGTGCCGGACGATGTTCTCGCGGACGACGATCGCGTCGTCGATGAGGAGTCCGATCGCCAGCGAGAGCGCCATCATCGTCAGCATGTTCATCGTCATGCCGAGGAAGTACATGACGATGAACGACGAGATGACCGAGATCGGCAGCGTCACGCCGGTGATGACCGTCGATCGCCACGAGTTCAGGAAGCAGAACACGATGACGATGGTGAGCAGGCCACCGAGCAGCAGCGTCATCTGCACGTCGGAGACCGCGTCGCGAATGAATACCGACGTGTCGCGAACGACCTGGATTTCGGTGCCGGGCGGCATCTCGCCGCGCAGCTCGTTCACCGTCTTGAGGACGGCGTCTACCGTGGCGACCGTATTCGCCTTCGTCTGCTTGGTGATGTCGATCGCGATGGCCGGCGTGCCATTGATGAGCGCCAGCGATCGCTGCTCCTCGACCCCATCGTCGATACTGGCAACGTCGCCGAGCCGGATCGGTTGATCGCCGCGGCGGCTGATGACCATCGAGGCGTACCGGCGCGGATCGGTCGGCTTCCCGGAGATGCGCAGCGCCGTCTCGCCCAGGCCATGCGTGAGGCGCCCGAGCGGTGTGTTGATGTTCTCGGAGGCGAGGCCCATCACCACTTCGTCGGCGCCCATGCCGAACGCCGCCAGGCGGTTGGGATCGATGTTGATGGCAACCTCGCGCTTCGACTCGCCGACCAGCTTCGCCTTGGCGACGCCCGAAATGCTCTCCAGGCGCCGCTTGATCTTCCGGTCGGCGAGCGTGGTGAGGTCGCGCGGCCCGAGCGTCGTCGAGCGCACGGCCAGCGAGACGGATGGCATCCCCGCGATGTCGAATTTCTGGATGACCGGTTCCTTCATCGCCTCGGGCAGCTCGCGGCGGACGGCGTTGATCTTGGCGCGCGCCTCCTGCGACGCGTCGTTGATCTTCACCTCGAGGTCGAACTCGACGATGACCTGGGACAGGCCCTCGCGCGAGACCGAATCGATGTGCTTGACGCCGGAGATGGAGTTGACCGCCTCCTCGATCTTCCGGCTCACCTCGCGCTCGACCGCCTCCGGCGACGCGCCGGGGTACTCGGTCATGATGGTGAGCACCGGGATCTCGATGTCGGGCATCATGTCGATGGGCAGCCGGCGCCACGAGAAGATCCCGAGCGTGAGCAGGGTGAGCATCATCACCGTGGCGACCACGGGACGTCGAATCGACAGGTTTGAGATGTACATGTCAGGCCCCCTGACCCGTGACGACCGTCACGCGATCGCCTGGTTTCAGGGCGAACGCCCCGCGCGTGACCACCTGTTCGCCCGCCGCGACGCCGGACAGCGCCTGCACGGCCACTCCGTTGATGCTGCCGATCTTCAGCGTCCGCTTCTCGGCTTTGCCGTCGCGCACGACGTACACATCGGCCGACTGCTGCTCCATGTTCCAGTTGAGCAGCGCGTCGCGCGGCACCTGCACGACGCCGGTCCGCGTCGCCACGACGATCTGTCCCTTGACGAAGGCGCCGCCTTTCAGCGCGCCGTCCGGGTTCGGCACTTCCGCGATGACCCGCGCCGAGCGCGAGCTCTCGTCGATCGCCGGGTTGATGAACATGACCTTCCCGGTGAACGTGCGGCCGGGCAGCGAGTCGGTGGTGAACTGGAGCGGCTGGCCGACGTGCACGAAGGCGATCTGCGAGGAGGGCACCGAGACGGTCAGGTCGAAGAGCCGGTTGTCCACGATGCGGAACATCGGATCGCCGCTGCCCATGTTCTCCACGCGGTCGCCGACGTTGACACCGCGCAGCGCGACGACGCCATCGATCGGCGACGTGATGGCGGACTTGGCCAGCCGCGCCTGCAGCGCGCGCACCTGCGCCTGCGCGGCTGATGTCATCGCTGCCGCCGCATCGACGGCCGTCTTCGCATCGTCCAGGTTCTGCTGCGTGATCAGGCCGTACTGCTTCAGCTGCTGCGCGCGGTCGTATTCCCGGCGCGCCCGGGCCTCGCCCACCTGCGCCTGCGCAACGCCGGCCTTGAGCGCCTCGAGGCCCGCCTCGGTCTCGGTGGTGTCGAGCCGTGCGAGTTTCGCGCCCTTGTGGACCGGCACCCACTCGGTGACGTAGACCGCGGTGACCAGGCCCGACACTTCCGATTTCACGTCGGCCGAGAATTTCGGTGCGAGCGAGCCGACGACGTCAACCGTCTGGTGAAGGTCGGCCACGACCACCGACGCCACGCTCACGGCGACGGGCGGCCGCCCGACCTCGGGGGCACGGTCTGCCGCGGCGCTGCCGTTGCCGGCGCACCCCGCCAGGATGGGCGCAGCGGCAGCAAGAACGATCCCGGCCAACCAGATCTTCCGTGTCACGTCAGTTCTCCTTCTCTTTTCGCGTCGCTGATAAGCCATCGAATATGAGATCGAGCACCCGATGAAGTGATTCGCACGCGATGGGCGAGCCGCACGGGCCAAGCTCCTGGTCGGTGCAGATTTCGAGCACGCCCCGGATTGCCGTTGAAACGTCTTCGATGCGAGCCTGCCGCAATTCCCCGGACGCCATGCCTTCTTCGATGATCCGGCCGAGCGCGCTTTCGAGCGTGCGTCTGAAGCGCTCGAAGTCGAAGGCCGGGACGCTGTCCTTCGGACCGAAGAAGACGGCATGGGCCACCCGCACGACGGGGACGTGCTGCTTGTGCAGGGCGTAGACCTCGTCGCAGAGCGCCGCGAGGCGCTCGTGGGCCGTGCCCGAACGTTCGACCGCCCGCGAGAGCGCCCGTTCGAACTGCCGGGCGCCTTCCTCAAGGATCGCGACGAGGATGCCCTCCTTCGATCCGAAGTGGTAGTACAGCGCCGGTTTGGCGATGCCCGCCTGCTCCACGATCTCCCGGACCGAGGCGGCCGCGTAGCCCTTGCGGTCGAACACGGCGACCGCGGCGCGCAGCAGGCGCTCGCGCGAGCGCGGATCCTGTTCCCCGGCCGCGAGGCCGCCACCCTGGGGGGTATCGAGCTCATCCATCTGACGTCTCCGTAGACTTGGGGATGCCGGGCGGGGGATGCCTGGCTGGCTACCTACCGGTAGTTATACGGTCTCACCTACGTTTCGGTTCCAGTGGATGGGGAGTTCAGGCCGATGGGGTTAAACTACCTACCGGTAGGTATAAGACACCGGATATGATGGCTGGGTTCCCTCGGCGCTGTCAAGCGCCGCAACCGTGGATGTGCGAAGTGCGAGGTGCGAACTGCGACGTGCGAAAGGCACCTCGCACCCCGAGCATCGCTCTTTTCACGCTTGGCGGGGTCAGGTCTGAGAGCATCGCTTTTTTCACGCTTGGCGGGGTCAGGCCTGAAACGGTCGCCTTTCTTGCGCCTGACCGGGCGCCGCGTGGACGGCGCCCGATCCGCGGCGGCCCCGGCAGGAACCGGCCCGGGGCAACGGCAGGTAAGGGCCGCCGCGGTTCTCACGAATGGGTCCAGCCGGCGTCAGCACTTCCACGGCGCCGTCGCCCCAAGGGCGCTCGAGCCGGCCGAGATCGAGCGCATCTACCGGAACGCGACGGCGACGGCGTGCACGGGGGCAAGCGGTAGTCGGTAGTCGGTAGTCGGTAGTCGGCAGACCGCCTGTGCCGCTCGCGGCGCCCGACAGTCCGCGCCAGCGGCGTCATGACAGGCGGACTACGGACTGCCGACTGCGGACTTCCGGTCGACGCGGATCAAAGACTCCACCTGCGCGAGCACCGCGTCACCAATCCGCGTGGCGTCAGCGTCGGTCGACGCCTCCGCGACCAGCCGCAATACCGGCTCGGTGTTGGATCCCCGCAGCAGGAACCACCCCTCGGGCATCGTCACCTTCACGCCGTCCAGCAGGTTGACGTCGAAGCGCGCGTACTCCTCGCGCACTCGCCGCAGCACCTCGGTGATGCGATGCGACGGGCAGGCAATGCGGTATTTCACCATCTCCCAGGCAGGCAGGGCGGCCGTCAGCTGGGAAATCGTCTGATCCGTCTCCGCGAGGAGATGCAGCACCAGGGCGATGCCGACCAGGCTGTCGCGGGCGAAATTGATCGTCGGGTAGATCACGCCGCCGTTGCCCTCGCCGCCGATGACCGCCTGGTAGCGCCGCATCGCCTGCGCGACGTTCGCCTCGCCCACCTTCGTGCGAAAGACGGGGATGCCGTAGCGCGCGGCGACGGCCTCGAGCGCGTGCGTGGTAGAGATGTTCGTAACGACGGGCCCGGGTCTTTTCGACAGGACGTATTCCGCCGCCAGCACGAGCGTGCGTTCCTCGCCAATCGGCACGCCCTGCTCGGAGACGATCGCCAGGCGATCGGCGTCCATGTCCTGGGCAAACCCGACGTTGGCGTGGTGCTCGCGCACGGCGTCACGCAACGCCGTCAGGTTCTCCGGCAACGGCTCGGCCGGTCGCGGAAACGTCCCGTCGGGATTCGCATTGATGACGATGGCCTCCACACCCAGCGCGTGCAGCAACCGCGGAGTGATGATCGACCCGGCTCCGTTGCAGGCATCGAGCGCCACGCGTGTCGGCCGCCTCGCCTCCACCGGTCCAAGCGCGTTCAGGATGGCCGCCACGTGCGCGTCGCACGCGTCGCGCCGCTCCTCGATCGGCCGCATCCGCGCCCCGCGGACTTTCGTGTAGTCGCCCTGGTGATAGATGTCGAGCAGCTCGCGGCCGCGATCGGCGCTCAGGAACAGCCCGTCGGTGCCGACGAACTTCAGCGCGTTCCACTCGGGCGGATTGTGACTGGCCGTGATCGCGATCCCGCCGCGGGCCCCGAGCGTGCGGACGATGAGTTGCAGCGTGGGCGTCGGGCAGACGCCGATATCGACGATGCGGCAGCCGCTCGAAAGCAGGCCGGCGGCAACCGCCTGGCGCACCATCTCGCCCGAGGTGCGCGGATCCCGGCCGATCACGACGCGCCCCCCGCCCAGGTACGTGCCGAACGCCTGGGCGAAGCGGGCGAGCAGAATCGGAGTGAGCGACTCCCCCACGACGCCGCGTACGCCCGAGATGCTGATCTTCAGCGATGGAATTGCGCGCATCACAAACCGGGGGGCTTCGCCCCGCCGGACTCCCCATCGCCGTCGCTCGCGGGGACCCCGTCGCCCCGCTCCGCTCCGGCGGGCGCGCCTTCGGCGCGCTTGCCGGTCAGCGATGAACCATGGACTATTGACTCACATTCACACGGGCAACCGGTCGCGGGCCCAGTCCACGAGATCGCGCGCGCGCGCCTCGTCCCCGGCCTCCGCAATCACCCTGATGAGCGACTCGGTGTTCGAGGCCCGCACGTGCACCCATCCGTCGGGCCACTCCACCTTGATGCCGTCCGCCAGCTCGACGACGTGGAACTCGCCGTCGGGCACCGCCTCGCGGAACGCCTGCAGCGCGGTGTAAATCAGGTGCGGTTCCACCGCGACCTGCTCCTTGATCATCGCAAGGCGCGGCAGATCCCGGACACGCGCCGAGAGCGTCCGGCCCTCGAGCGCGAGGCGCTCGAGGATGAACGCCATCGCCGCCGCCGCGTCGTGCGTCGGATGCACGAGCGGAATCACGACGCCGCCATTCCCCTCGCCGCCAATCACCGCGTGATGCTCGACGATCGCTTCCGACACGTAGGCCTGGCCGACCGGCGTCCGGATCACCTGCACGTCGTGCCAGCTCGCGACCCGGTCCACCGCGCTCGTCGTCGAGAGGTTCGTTACCACCGGACCGACGCGCCCCGATGCCAGCATCATCTCGGCGGCAAGCGGCAGCGTCAGCTCCTCGGAGAGCGGCTGGCCGGTTTCGTCCACCAGGCCCAGGCGTTCGCCGTCGGAGTCGTGCACGAAGCCGACGTCCGCGTGGCCCGCCTTCACGATCGCCGCCGCCTGCGCCATCGTGTCGACGCGCGGCTCCGGCGTGTGAGGAAACGGCATGGCCGGATCGTCGTTGATGGCGAGGACCTCGCAGCCGAGCGCGCGCAGCAGCGGCGGCGTCAGCCGCGAGCAGGCGCCGTTGCAGCAATCGACGGCGACCTTGAAGCGGCGAGCACGAATGGCGGTGGCGTCGACGCGCGCAACCACTGCGTCGATGTGGCGCTGAATGGCGTCGTCGCTCCGGATGGTGGTCTGGATCCGGCGCCAGTCGGCCTTCTCGTACTCGCGCTGGTGGAAGACGTCCAGCAACTCCTCGGCCTGGGACGCGTTCAGGTACAACCCGTCCGCCCGGGCGAACTTGAGCGCGTTCCAGCCGATCGGGTTGTGGCCGGCAGTGATCGAGATGCCGCCCTGCGCGCCCTGCGGCGGGATCGACAGCTGCATCGACGGCGTCGGGCAGATGCCGAGGTCGATCACCTCGCAACCCGATGCGAGCAGCCCCGCAAACACCGAGGCGGCCACCATCGGCCCCGACGGGCGCGTGTCGCGGCACACGAGGATGCGGCCGGAATCGAGGTAGGTACCGAACGCCTGGGCGAAGCCGACCACCAGCTCGGGTGTGAACGTCTCGCCGATGACGCCGCGGACGCCGCTGATGCCGATCTTGAGCGGGCGCATGGACAGGTAGTGCTTGGTGCTTTGTGCTTCGTGCTTGGAGCTGTGCTACGTGCTACGTGCTACGTGCCAGGTGCTCGTGCCCGCGTGCCACGTGCTGTCACGCCTAGTGTACTCCCGTCCACCGGCTACCCTGTCGGCTGCGCGTCCGCGGCCCGCCGGCCGAACAAGCGCCGCGCGCCCCGCAGCAGCAACCGTGCGAAAAGAACGATCAGCACCAGCAGAACGAGCGCGACGACCAATGCGATGAGCGGATGGCCGAGGGTAAGCAGCCCGAGGCCGACGACCAACCCGTCCTCACCCAGGCTGAGCACCCAGTTCGAGAACGGCTCGGGGCTCGTGTTGGCGACGGCGCGCGTGCCCGCCTTGGTCAGGTGGCTGCTGGCGGCGACGGTCCCGCCGAGCAGCGCGGCCAGCGTCCGAATTGCGGGCGACGCGTCCCCGACAGCAGCCACCGCAATCAGCGCTCCGCCGAGCGGCCGGATGAACGTGTGAACGGCGTCCCACACCGAGTCGAACCAGGGAATCTTGTCGGCGACGAACTCGATGGCGTACATCACCAGGGCGGCGGCGATGATGTAAGGATTGTCGAAAACCTGGAACTGAGCCGGAAGGTCGGCCCAGTGGTAGTGCGACGCGAGCCCGAGGATGGCGACGGTCGCGTACAGGTTGACGCCGGCCGCCAGCGAGAAGCCCAGCGTCCGGCCGAGCGTGGCAAGCAGTTCCATTTCCTGACCGGGGGGCTTCGCCCCGCCGGCCCCCCTATCGCCGTCGCTCGCGGGGGCCCCTAAGGCCCCGCTCCGCTCCGGCGGGGCGCGCCTGTGGCGCGCCTTTCTCCTATCGGGACTTCATCCCCTCAAATCATCTCACAATGCGGTTGCGCTCCAGCGGCCAATCGCGTCGGCGCCGAGCGTGCGGCCGAGCGCGTAGTCGCGCTCGAGGGCTGCGCGGGTCTGCGTGGTTCTCTTGGTCGCGAGCGGGACTGGCGGAGCGACCTGCAGGATCTCGCAATCGGGCGGCGGCGCGTGAAGGAACGCAACCGATCGCTGATAGCAGGCGGCCGTCGCCAGCACGGCGGCGGCGAGCGCCGGTTCGCGCCGCAGCAGCCACGCCATCGTGCGCACCATGAGTGTCTCGGTCTTCACGGTCAGGGCCGGTCGCGTGCGGACGACGAGGATGCGTCGCGCGCCCCGGCGGTACGCCTCTTCCGCAGGGATGGGATCCGACACGCCACCATCCACCAGCCGCACGCCGCCCACAGCAATGTCCGGCCGGTACAGGACCGGCAGCGCAGACGAGGCCTTGAGGGCGTCGGACATTTCGTCGGGACTCGGCCGCAGGTACACGGGCAGCCCGGTCTGCCGTGAGGTCGCCACCACGATGAACTCGACGTCGCGGCGCGCGATGGCCGTCACGTCGAGCGGCTCGCGCTCGGCAAGGGCGTCCCACAGCCAATCCAGATCGACGACCGAGCGCCGGCGCAGGAATCGCCTGCGATCGATGAACTCGCGGCGGGTCATGAGGTCGAAATAACTGCGGCGGTTCCGCCCGTGCTGGCCGGCCAGGTGCGACGCGAGGTTGCATGCACCGGCCGAGACGCCGATGGCGAGGTCGAACGGGTCGAAGCCGCTCTCGAGGAACACATCGAGGACGCCGACGGAGAATACGCCCCGCATGGCTCCGCCCTCGATCACGATGGCGGCCCGGTCACGGTGCGAGGTGCGAGGTGCGGAGTGCAAAGTGCTGTGCTGAGCCCTCTGGATTCTGATTTCCGATTAGTGTACTCCGTCAAGCGGAACGGGACGTGCGCCCGTGTACGCCGCAGGTTCCACCTGGGACGCTGCGCGTCGCACACAAATCGAGAAACGAGGCGATGAGCGGTGCCTGCTGAGCGTGCTCCAGCAGAAACGCATCGTGGCCGCAGGTGCTCGGAATCTCGCGAGACGCGACGCCGCAGACACCACAGCCACGCCGGCTCTCTCGAATGGCCTCGGCAACCTCCTCCAGTTGCCGCGGCGGATACAGCCAGTCCGACGAGAACGACAGAAGCAGGAACCGGGCGCGCGACGGCGTAAACGCGTCGGCCAGCGATCCGCGGCCTTCGGCGAGATCGAAGTAATCCATCGCCTTCGTCAGGCAGATGAGCGAGTTCGCGTCGAAGCGGCGCACGAAACTCTGCCCCTGATGATGGAGGTAGCGTTCCACCTCGAAGTCCGGGGGGCGATCGGCCGCTCGGGCCGCATGCGTCGAAACCCGCGGAGCGTCCCTTGCGTCGCCCGCCAGCGCGCACCGGCGGCGGCCGAACTTGTCCGCCATGCCCTGGTCCGACAGGTACGTGATGTGTCCGAGCATGCGCGCGACGGCAAGACCGTCGGCGGGCCGCCGGCTGCCGTAGTAGTCGCCGCTGTTCCACGCCGGGTCGCTGGTAATCGCCCGGCGTGCCACCTCGTCGAAGGCGATCTGCTGCGCCGAGTGCCGCGCCGTGGTCGCGATGGCGATGACGCCGCGCACGCGCTCGGGGTACGACACCGCCCACTGCAGCGCCTGCATGCCG
>Ga0315280_10001855_pt1 | contig 35395 bp, 30 predicted proteins | sample YL17G06_40_MG_FD_203697 | JGI IMG/M metagenome (GOLD analysis project Ga0315280, IMG submission 203697) | Sediment microbial communities from Yellowstone Lake, YNP, Wyoming, USA - YL17G06_40 | ecosystem: Environmental > Aquatic > Freshwater > Lake > Sediment | place: USA: Wyoming | collected...
TATTTTCTGGCTCTGCTGTCATAGAAGCAGTAAAACTAGAAGGTGAGAAAGAAGCATCTGGAAGCCTTCTTTTCACAAATAAGGAATGTGCGGAATTCTACAAGAGAAAACAGGGAGAGCATATTCTCAAGTCAAACACTTCCAGAGTCATTGGATGGTCTAATGAAGATTCAGTTTTGAGTTGCTTTGCCAGTATCTCGTTGTTGAAGCTAATGCGGTTTTTGTCGCTAGGAACCTTGAAAGAAGGAGAGAAAAAGACCATATCACACTTGCTCAGCAATGTTGGATATTCACTTGCAGCGACCAAGAGCATAATACCTAAACTATTTGCCCTAACTATTCTCTCTTTGCCGTTGACAACCGGCAAAACACGGAAAAAGGTTCTTGACCTTTTGAGAATGAAAGATTCAAATGAGTTCACCACTTTCAAGGAGCCAATTGATCAGCTGCTGAGCAACAAGAAAGTCAGGGAACAGATTAGAATCTTGGAATATGCGGCTAATACGGATTCGAGCATTCCGCGCCATGTCTAACAAATCGGTTGGAGGCATAGTCAGTGGGTGCTACGCTGCTTCTTTTTTCGCGTTTGATATTTCTCCTTTTTTCTGTCAGTTTTCAGTCAGTCAAACGGCGCGCGCGTGTATTCGGTTCATGACAAGGAGTGGCTCAAAAACCAGTCCGACGAGAGTTCCCGCTTAGGATCGAACCTAAGCGGTGAGAGTAAGGGGGTAGGTTAGAATGCGTGAATCAGTGAAAACTGCCATTGCTGAATACCTGTCTCTCGGATGGAACATGATTCCGTTGAAAGGCTTGCTTGAGGCGCTAGAATGGCACAAGGGAATGGCTCTTAAGCTGGAAAAGAACGCAGACGGCAGCGTAACGGTTCGCAAGGCTTAACAGCCCCTTCTTTTTCTGCTTTTTCACGCTGAGTTTCACCTTAAGTGTACAGGCTTAGCTTGGCTTTTTTATATGAGTGTGCGTAATGAATTCGGAGTATGTTGTGAAGGGATTTCGATGGCAGGGATGTTGTCAGTTAAAGAAGTGATGGCGCGAGATGTTAAGGTTGTTAGAGAAGATACAAATATGCAAGAAGTAGTTGCCACGATGACCAAGTTTGACATAAGTTGCGTGGTTGTTGTTCAGAAGGAGAGACCAATTGGACTGATAACTCACAAGGACATTTTGACGAAAGTGCTTCAGCCGGAGTTCCTTCCCGCCACGTTGACTGCGAGAAACGTGATGTCGGTGGGCCTTGTTACGATAGGAGAGGAAGCCAGTTTGGAGGAAGCAGCAAAACTCATGGTCAAAAAAGGATTCAAGAAGTTGCCAGTAGTGCAAGACAGCAAGCTCGTAGGAATAATCACAAGCATGGACATTGTGAGAGAAGAGCCCAAAATGACAAAGCTCTTCGAGGACATGCTCAAATACTGCCCTAAACGCTGAAAAGAGAATTCGGAGTTCGAGCAGCACACCATGGAAAAGCATGCCAGCACGCGCTCTGAAAACGAAGCCTACCGCTTATTTCGGTGTTGCCATTACCATCTGTTGCAGAATGCTGATGCCCGCATATTGAAGTGAGCGTTACCCCGTGGGCAGGCCGTAGTGTTCTTCGATCATGTGATGGTACTGGTCTACCGGCATGCGGGAGGCAAACGCTCTTTGTACAACTTCGCTTAGAGAGGGATGAATGTGCATTGCTTCGATTATCGGTTCTGCACTTTGGGTGGGGGTGTACATGAGGTTTATTATCTCTTGGATAAGCACGGATGCGTAGGGTCCGATGATGTGTGCGCCCAGAATCTTGTTCGTTGTTGACTCGAGTATGACCTTGGCGAAGTAGTCTTTTGAGCCCATGGCTAATCCTTTTGCGGTGTCTTCATACCTTTGGATTCCGATTAGGAGGTTGCTCTTGCCGTATTGTTCTACTGCTTCTTTCTCTTTGAGTCCGACGCTGGCAATCTCTGGATAAGTAAACACGGCGTGGGGGACGGCGTGATAGTCGACTTTGATGCCTTTTTTTTGCACGGCATTGAGATAGACCGACATTGCTTCGTAGTTGGCCACGTGTTTGAAGAGGTATTTGCCGTCAGCATCTCCTAAGGCCCAAATGTTTGGTTGCGATGTTTCCAGATATTCATTGACGATTATCCATCCTTTTTCGTCTGTTTTTATTCCAGCTTTTTCTGGATGGAGTATGTCCGTGTTTGGACCTCTTCCTGATGCCACGAGTATTTCTTCCGCGGTCACCTCTGCTTCTTTTCCGGTCTCTTTGTTGACTGCAACCAGTTTTTTCTTACCGTCCGAGGTGTTCTCGACGCTGCGCACTTCATGGTTGGTGATTATGGTAATGTGTTTCTGCAGCTCCCTTTTTGCCAGTGCTGACACTTCTGGCTCTTCTTCTGGAATGAACTGGGGATTTCTGCCGATGATGGTGACTTTTGATCCCATTGCAGAGAAGAAGTGGCCGTACTCCGCTGCGATGTATCCGCCGCCGATAATGGCTATGCTCTTGGGCAGCCGATCCATCTTTAGGATAGTGTCGCTTGTATGATATTTGACGTTTTCCAGACCTTTTATTGCTGGGATTACAGGTTTCGATCCTGTGCACAGGAGGATCATGTTTGACCTTATCGTTTCTTTGCCAACCTTCAAGGTGTATGGAGCAACGAATTCGGCTATGGTGTCGTAGTAGTCCAAGTTCTTAGTGTGCGTGAGCCCTTTGCGCATTCCGTTTATGTCTACATAAATTAGGGCTCTCATTCTCTCCATGACTGCTCGAAAATCCACGTTCTCCAAGTCAAAGGATATGCCAAACTCCTTAGCCCTTTCAATCGTTCTCACAAGCTCGGCGGGGTACAACAGGATCTTTGAAGGAATGCAGCCGCGTGTCAGGCATATTCCGCCAGGCTCGTCTTTATCGATTACCGCAACTTTCATGCCGGGGTTGTCTTGCTCCATGGCGGTCACTATTTCCATGGCAGAGCCTGAGCCTATTACGATGAGATCGTACTCCTTCATATTGAACACCACGAACTTGTCTAGAGACTAGGAGTGAAAAATGTAATAAATGTAACCTCTGAATGAACACGCTGAGGCACGCGCGGCCTCAACCACTTTGCGTTTAGGCTGTTCCATCATTCTTCTTGGGGATCTCGATAATGCGTCTAACGGGTGACAGTAGAACCCAGAGGAAGGCAAGCGTTCCGCCCACAGCAGAAATCCTGATGGCGGTGCGCAATCCAAGAAATCCTCCCAAAACTCCTCCAACAATCGAGCCTATCGGAATAGTGCCCCAGACAAGGAAACGCATCGTCGCATTCAGCCTTCCCTGAAGTTCAAGAGGGACGATAGCTTGCCGAAAGCTCACTTGATTCACATTATAGATGACAGAGCCTATGGAGCCCACAAATACCGCGAGAACCAGAAGAGGGATTCCAAGCGAAGGATTGGCAAAATACACGGTGATCCAGCTCATACCTCCGACAAAGATTGATATGACTATTGTTCGCCCTACTCCTAATCGTTTGGCCACTTCTAGTTGCCAAGAGCGCACCAACTAACGCCCCAACACTGCCTAGAGTAAACACTAACACTAACTCAGAAGAGGTCAGCCCTAACTCCTGTGTTACAAAAAGGATGAAAAGCGCGCCTATTGCACTCGAGAAAAAGTTTGACGTACCCGTTGAACCTGCTATCGACCACAGATACCGATTCTCAAAGACAACTTCCAACCCTTCTCTGATATCTTTGACGACTGATGTGTGTTCCGTCACTTCAAGCTGGGATTCTTGCTTTCTTATCCAGAGAATTGGACCCCGAAGACAGAGAAGGTCTCGGCAGACCAGAGCTTAAGAAAGTCGTGATGCCTGAAGAGTGAACGTGAAATCCATTCCTAATTCGCCTTCTTAACTCCAGCCGCACGCATAGACACGCTCTATTACGCTGTTAGAACTAGACAGGATTGGTCATTCTACTTAGATGTTTTGTGCAATATTGACCAGTCTAATGGCGCGGACTGAACGAACGTGACTCTTTCTGCATTATTGATTTTTGGTATTGATTGTGAGTTCATAAGGGATTTATCAAAAAACTCAGCATTAACAGGCAGGCTCTCACGTTTCAATACAGGAGCTGAATCTAGGACAGCAACAGCCAAGAGGACATTCACGTGATTATCAAAAACAGTTCAAAATATCCCTCGGACGAAGTTGAAGACCTCGTCAAATTCGCCCTGAAAAACGTTCCATATTCCGACGAATTAGAAGTCCATGTGAGTAACAGCAAACATGCTTTCTACGGACGAATCTTCGCAAGTGTAGAGGACCGTACATGTGAATGCGAAAATCAACGTTTTTTAATCGTCGTTAGGATAGGCAACGCGAAACATTTCCCATACCTTTCTGTCTATCCAGACCACAAACGGTGCCAAAAGTACGCTGTGTTGTTGAATGACTGGAAGGAGGCACTCGTGAAGGTAACTGCGCATGAGGGAATGCACCTGAGACAGTGGATAGAAAAGAAACCTATGTGGGAACATCAAGCTGAAAAACACGCAACAATGATTCTGGCGAATTATCGAAAAACAATCGCCACGTGCGCACCTCTACTAAGTCGCATTGATTAGAAGAACCATCTCGCGCGCTCTTTTCTTGATTAGTTTTGTGCAAGATTTATTACCTTGATGACTGCCAACAATCAGGTCGTTGGGGTCTTTAGGAAGGCATGCACATGCGTACTTGCGTTCACCGTCTTCCTGGAATCGTATTAACAGATCATGAATTCAAGGTACCACTTGACCACACACAACCCGATGGCGAGAGAATCGATGTTTTCGGGCGCGAGGTGGTTGCGAGTGCCAAGGAAAAAAGCGATTTGCCGTGGCTTGTTTTCTTTCAAGGCGGTCCCGGTATGGAAGCGCCGCGCCCTGAAAACAGCAGCAGTTGGCTGAAGAGGGCACTTCAAGAATACCGCGTGTTGCTGCTCGATCAGCGAGGCACAGGTCGTAGCACGCCCATCAACTATCAGACATTGGCGCGCCTTGCCATGCCCAGAGAGCAAGCTGATTACCTGAAGAACTTTCGCGCTGATTCAATCGTGCGAGACGCTGAATGCATTCGCCGCGAATTGCTCGGAGAAGGAAACCGTTGGAGCGTTCTTGGTCAGAGCTACGGGGGTTTTTGTGTTACCCACTATCTGTCCGTCGCGCCGGACAGCCTGAAAGAAGCGATAATGACGGGCGGATTGCCGCCATTGAACCTACGACCGGACGACGTTTACCGCGCCACTTATCGGTGTGTCATCGACAAGAACAGGCTCTACTATGAGCGTTACCCGGATGATATCGAACGTGCAAAAGAAATCGTCGACTTCCTAGCGTCTCATGAGGTAAACTTACCCGATGGCGATAGGCTGTCATCGAGACGGTTTCAACAACTCGGCATAGCGTTTGGGATGAGCAACGGTTTTGAACGGGTCCACTATCTACTCGAAGAAGCATTCCTGCGCAATGCATCCGATCGACAGATCAGCTACTCTTTTCTGCGCGGCTTCGAGAATGCCCTCTCGTTTGAAACCAACCCGATTTACGCGATTCTGCACGAATCAATCTACTGTGAAGAAACTGCCTCCAAATGGTCAGCGGACCGTGTCCGATCAGAATATCCAGAGTTTGAGATAACGCACGACAAATCTGTGTTCTTTACTGGTGAAATGGTGTATCCTTGGATGTTTCAGGAGTACAAGTATCTGCGAGCATTGAAAGAAGCAGCGGAAGTCTTGGCTACGTACGACGGCTGGCCCCGCCTGTACGACAAATCAGTCCTGCGGTCAAACACCGTTCCGTGTGCAGCCGCTATTTACTACAACGACATGTACGTTGAGCGAACGCTCTCAGAGGAAACTGCACGGAATATTCGCGGCATCAAACTGTGGGTCACCAGCGAGCATGAGCACGACGGCCTGCGCGTCGATGGCGAGAAGGTGCTGGGGCGCCTACTGGGCATGCTCCATGGAGAAACCTGACAACGCAACACCCAATTTCGACAAAACGTCCTAGTGGTAGCCTGAATAAAGAAGACTTCTCGCCACACCAGAACATCAGTACTTCAGGAAGAAACAAAACAAGCATATTTATGGCGGTGGACTATTACCGCCTAGACGTGACCTAGAGGTTAAGAAGACAAAGGCTAGTCTTGGTGTCGATTGATTGACTTCATTACTATGCAGATTGAGATTACACAAATGGAAGAATTATGGAGAAGTCGTATTGATCAAATGGAAAGAGCCAGGGTTTGTCCCATCAACTACGACGAAAATGCAAAAATTCGTGCACTCTGAGAGAGTGTGCTCTCGATGCGGAATTAAGGAGAAGAGGATATTCGCTGAGAACATAGATGGGTCTAAAGCAGCAATCGGATGGGAAAGAATAGACGAAAAAACACAGAACTCCTCCCATTAAACGCACTTCAAGCGTGTCCACGTTTTCGCAGCGCACGTGCGCAACCTTAAGAAGAATATGTAACATGCGTTTCCTCTACCAGCACGCATGAACAAGCGCTAATATAGAAGAAGGATGACACAGAAAAGGAACTGTGGGAAACGAGAGCGCCAAGTTCTAGGTTTTCACTTGTTCTAGCTTCTGGCTGAAAACTTTCCGAACCAAGGACAATGGCAAGTAGCCATTGGCAATCAGGGTGTCGTGGAAGAATCTCTCGCTGAACGTGTTGCCCATTTTCTCCTTCACTTCTTTCTTCAACTCCAGAATCAAGTGTTTTCCCAGCAAGTACGAGAGGGGATAAGCTGGCGTCTGCGTGTACCTCTTGACCTCGGCGGTTGCAGCCTCTTTCGACATACCTGTTTCCTCAGCAAGCATGCGGACAGCGTCGTCAAAAGTCATCTCGCCCCTCGACAGCTTAACATCCACGATGATGCGTACGGCTCTCCAAATCACGTCGTTCACTTGAATGAGCTTGGTCTCACGGTCGGCAGTGAAGCCTTTCTCAGCCATCATCTCTTCACAGTAGTGAGCCCATCCTTCCACGGTTTCAACTCCGTTAGCCAACAATCGGATTATGCTGTGCCTGTTGGAAACAGACCCTTGCAGAAAATGTCCCGGATAGGCCTCGTGCACGGCCGTGTTTCGGACAGATCTGTAGTTCAGATGGTTACCCAAGTTTGACATGTCCTTAGGTCTTGTGACTATGTAAATTCCTATCTGGGGCTTGTCATACTTGGCAGGCATCATCAGAGCAGCGAACGGGATGAGAGGCGCAATGTAATCAGGTGTCTCCCTCACGTACAGCTTATCTTCAGGATATACCGTGGCAATGCCCCTCTTTTGAACAAAGTCTTTGGCTTCTTCCATGGTTTTCTCAGTGAACTTCAAAGCCTCCTCGAAAGTTTTCGGCGCGTCCGCCTCAATCCTCTTCATCACATCCTCCACCGTTTTTCCGGGTGCTATCTGCTGTGCGAGCTGTCTTCTCTCAGCCTTCAGCTTCTCAAGATAATCCTCTCCTAGCCTGAGTATCTGCTCGGAAGTCATGCCTAGATCGCGCAGTTTGATGAGCTTCTCATATTTTTCCCTTCCCAACGCCCAATCTTCGGTGGTTCTTGGCAGAAGATTGTTAAGCCACTTCTGATGTTTCTCAAGCTCGGGCATGAGAGTTTCAACCGCTTTGCTCAGCCGAGCATAGGTTTTGTCCGAAACCTGCCCCTTGGATATCTGCAGCAGGAATTGAAAGAGACCACCTATACTCTGCGCCGACTCTGAAGCGATTTCTGTCCAGAGCTTCACTGGGTTTGACTTCTCAAACCGGCTGCGGAACTCTTCAAGATACTTCGGAGCACATTCAAGGCGTGAGGCTATCGCGTCCATCCTCTTTTCCAAAGGCGCATAGTCTCGGCTGAGCATCAGAAAGGCGAGTCCACCCAAGACGTCGAACGCATCAGGGTTGAGCTCATGCAGGCGATGCTCGTAGAACGAGAAGCGCGAATATTCATGAACCCTCTCCAAAACATCCCAATCCAGTTTGTGCTCGTCGTTTAGCTCTTGCCTCTTCATCGTCTCCTTCAAGCGGTTCAGCCACTTTTCTTCCAACTGAAGATTTTTCAGCAGCCTCTTTGTTGAACCATCGGGGAGCATGTAATCATAAGGGTCATGCAACCCAAGTTCCGTAGCATAATCCGGATTCAAATCAAGAAACTCGTCAACCATTTCCTTTGTTAATTGATCAAACCTCTCATCTGCACTCAACGATTGCCACCTCATTCTTGGCAGAAGCGTAGATAGAAGAGATAATTAAGGCTTGACAGACGACAAGGTTCCACATAGCAAGCAAAGACTTCAGGTGCTTGATCATGAAATCCCGTCAACGTGAGCACACGTCGAAAGGCATGCGCGGCAAGCTCTTGGAACGTCAGAACTCTCCATGATTAATGGCACTTTTCAGCCAGGTTGGCAAACACCGGCAACCCTTGCCACTCTCAAGCATCGCGGAAACCTGAACCGCGTGTTACTATTCAGAATTCACAAGTCATATCTATGATGTCAAGTTATTCTTAGTTTCTGACTAACCATGCTAGAAAAGACCCTTCAAGAAGAAACAAAATGCATCAAATGTGGAAGAAGGGACGCAACACAAAAGGATCACTTGTGTGACAGCTGCCGTTTCATGCAAACCATAGGCAACATTGCAAAGAGCAGAGAGTAAGAAAAGTCAACAAACCTGAAATACTCTAACTCAAAACCAACGCAGTCCACTCAGGCAGGGTTCTGAAGAGCCTAAAACCTTCTCAGATTATTCCTAATCATATCTATGCTCATCTTCTCTTCTTCTGAAGCCCACCTTTGCATTCCCTCCACTACGTGCGTCCAAGCTTCTTCCCCAATATTGTACTGTGCTACATGTTCACACAGTCAGGCGCGCGGCACCAATATCGACGTTTGAATTCCATTTTGGAGATACTTGAGGCATAAAATTAGAGCGCACAGAGAGTAGTAGGCTTTCGCCTGCGAGTTTCACATTTTACCTTTGGTCTGGATCGTGCGAAGTGCAGCGAGGTAGGCTACCGCGCCGATTGTCGTGAAAGGCAGGCTCGCCAACAGAATGTTCAGAAGAGAAAACGGTTCCACCGGATATCCCAGGAAGATGTTCCGCATGGCCTGAGCTGCCAGACTTAGCGGGTTTGCTGAAACGAGGCCGGTCAAGAACGTTGGCAAGTAGTTCTGGACATATTCTATGGGGTAATACACTGTGCTGAGAGTCAGAAGCAGTATCTGCACGACCTGTTGATAGGCAAAGAAATACTCGCCATGAGTCGATGACACGGCCGCAAGAGCAGCTGAAATTCCAGCCAGCCCCATTGCCAAAAAGAAAAGAAACGGTAACAGGAGCAGAGTGTTACCCACAGCCCCCATTGGAAGAACGACGAGCGCCACAAGCAAGAGCGAAGCCGAGTAGACCATCGCAGAAAGCCCACCGGCAAGCAAGTAGGCCACAACAATGCCTGGGGTGCTGATGGGCAAAGAGAGATAGTATTGGATCACTCCCTCACGAATCGCCAGCCATATGCGTCTCCCAGTGTCCAAGGCAGCTACAAACATCCCCATTACAATAACCGCCGGGACAAAGAACCGGAAGTAATCAATCGTCGGAATCATTTGCCTATACACGAGAGCTACGACAAGCATGTCTGAAAGATTCAGACTCAGAAGAACGGCCATCAGCCATTTCGTCCTAAAGAAGTAGGAGAAGTCGTTTCGAGCCAGCCTCAAGATGGCGAGAAGCTCTGTCAACCGCTCTTCACACCTTCAACCAAACGTCCGAGAAGAAAAACAGCTAACCCAAGGGTACTCACTGCAAGCGCGCTGAGCACAGCAACCGCGATTGTTGGGTCAAGCAACATACTCGGGTCAAACCCTAGAGCAAAGTGAACGAGATCTGCTCCATAAGTGAGCGGACTAAGCTTTGCCACGGATTCGTAGCCCGGTGATGCCTGCGCCAGAAACACGAGAGGATACACAACCGTGCTGAACCGGATGACCAGCGCGCTCAACCCTGTCACGACTGCTGAGTACAGGTCACTCGATTTGAAGGCAATGAACGAAAGCCCCAGCATCAGTCCAGCCACGCCGAAGCCTAAACAAAACAGTCCTGCAGCGGCAGCTACTACAGAGAGAATAGTCAGATTGCCGATTAATGCTAGGATAATGGCAAGGGGGACCATGAGCATCAACGCTAGCTCAAGCCCGCCCTTCAGAGCTATGGACAAGAAGAGCTTTGACCTTGAAATGGGAAGGCTTAGAAGATACGGCAGCCTTCCCTCATGCGCAGCTTCCACAAATTCTCTTCCGGCATGGGAGCCAACGTCAAAGGTCATCATGACAACGAAGCCCACTGCATAAAACTGCTGATAATTTGGTATTTGAGGAATCTTGACGAGCTGCGATATCAGAGCGCCATATATGAAAATCTGTATCGAGAAGGAAAACCACTGAAGACCTATCCACACGGGCGGATAGACCTCGTGTTTCAAGTCGAACCAAACTAAACGAAGGACATCAAGCATTCTCGTTTGTCTCCAACTTCTTGCCAGTGAAGCTCAAGAAAACATCGTCCAAGGAAGGCTCAGTCACTCTCACAGATGAGACGCGAATCTTTCTTTCATAGCACAAGCTCGTCATTTTCGGAACCCAAGCTTCCGCCATGGAAACGTAAACCTTGTACTTGTTCTCGTCCAACGGTGCCAGCTTCACCGTACCGGGGATCTTGGCCAGGTCCTCCCGGAGCATTGCATCGTTTTCCACGTGTTCAAGTTCAAGCTCAACTATGTCCCCTCCTGTGATTTTGTCCTTCAAATTTTGAACAGTGTCGCAGACAATGCTTTGCCCTTGATCTAGAATTGTTACCCTGTCAGCGAGATACTCTGCTTCGCGGACCTCATTTGTGGCAACTATAATCGTTACACCCTTCTCTTTAAGCCGCAGTATCTTCTCCCAAATCGTTCGTTTTCCCCGCAGATCTACCTGGCTGCTTGGCTCGTCGAAAATGGCAAACTTTGGACTCTGCACCAAAACCTTAGCAACTTCCAACCTCTTAGTTTGACCGCCTGAAAGCTGCATGAACAATTTATTGCGCGCGTCCCAAAGCTCCATGTCCCTCAGAACTTGCTCAATCAAAGCGTTGCGTTCACTCTTCTTAACCCCGCACATCGCAGCATGAAACCGTAAAATCTCCGCCGGCTTATGCCTCCAGAAACCCCTAGCATCCTGAAACGAAATCCCCAGTATTTGACGAACTTTAGTCGGATACCTGACCACATCAAACCCCATCACCTTCGCGACGCCTGACGTGGGTTTCAAAACAGTCGCCAAAGTCAACAGCAGCGTCGTTTTTCCACAACCATTCGGACCCAGAAGAACCATAATCTCCTCCGGGTTCACGGTGAAGTCAAGACCTTTAAGCGCGTACGTCTTGCCGTATCGTTTGACCAAGTTCTGCGTTTCAACCGCGTACATGACCTAGATTTCCTTGATTATTTGCCTCCACAAAAGATGACAGCGGGATATAAGAATACTGCGTAAACTGACGTTCCCTAGGACCGACGCTTTCTCTCGCCCGTGCTGATATACGGTTAACTTCATGTGGTTTTTCCATTTAACTCGGAAAAACAGCTTATTTTGTCGAGTTTCAAGAAGCAAGGCCGACAGCTGCAATTATGAAGAAGGCTCCTATGCCTGAAATCAATGTCAAAACATCATTCAACAAGATTGAAGAGACTGCCAGAGCAACTAGTACTTCTGTCAAGAGAATTACGGTGGAGTTCACTGGGGAGATGCTTTTCAAGCCTTCCGACCACAAGTAGTAGGGAATCACCCAGCAGAATATTGCAGTGTAAGCAATCGCAAGCCACGCTTCAATGGGCAATTGGGATGGTGTGCTGGTTGAGAAAAAGAGGGACGGTATTAAGGGCAGCATCGTGACGAATAATACCCATGTTATGGGCTGGATTATGTCTCCAGCGTTTGAGACTAATTGTTTGTCGTACACTATGAAGAATGCCCAGACGACCCCGGAGAGAATAACTAGCAGATCACTGAAAATCGCTCCCTGACCTAAAGTCTGAAAATCAAGGTTGGTCGTCACAAGGAAGACCCCGAGAATGCCAAACAAAATTCCCAATCCTCTCTTGATTCCCAACCTTTCTTTCAGTATCAGCCAACTCAGCACAGCCACCCATATAGCACTCAGATTAACGAGCAACGACGACTTAGAGGCCGAAGTAGAATTCATCCCAACGTACTGGAACAAATACGCAACCCCGTTGACGATGCCCAAGAACCAAATTGTTCTTCTCTTCGCGAATTCGAACCCAAGATTTCCCTTTATCAGAAGAACAAAAAACATTAACAATGAAGCAAGAAAAAACCTCAGAAAAACGAACTGATAGGCGTCCACATACCTCAGACCAATTTTTATCGCCGGAAAAGAAGTGCCCCACAAAACACCAGCGAGGCCAGTCAAAATAATCGCTCTTCTCTTCTTGTCTCCACCGCTTCGTTCTCGCAAGCAGCATTCCTTTCTTCTCCCCTCATTCGCACGGGCTTAAATAGATATACTGAAAGAATCATGAAAACATGCGATTTGCGTGTGACGCCTCCACTGTGGTGGGGGTTCAAAACCCATCCCCAAGCGCACGCTAATCAACAAGCCCCTTTGCAGCGACAAAAAGGGGGAAGATTAGGGGTCCGGTGGAATAATATGCGAAGGTTACCAAGTCTGTGAGGCCAATTTGCCCGAAGCGTGAAGTCGACTCAGTTCTTTAATTCTAAGTTGTGGTTGGTATCCTTAGTTTGAACCTTGTGCTTTGACGCTGTTAACGAGATCCTGCGGGTTGATGACACCATGATTTAGTGTGTGCTGGAATAATTGTCGCTTCTTGAAAGACTTTCTTTATTCATAGTCACGATTCAATCGGGATTTTTTCAACAAGTCACAAGATTTAAGGACAGGTTTGACAGGTGACTAATTATGAAAAGCAAATCACTTCTTGTGTTGTGTCTACCTTTGCTCCTGTCCTGTTTGCCATATACAAGATTCAGTCAATTCAAAACGAACACGCCAAACGGCTTACCTGTTCACAACCTCAACACAGGATTGAACTATACGACAATTCATGAAGCAATATCTGCTTCTGAAACTCTGGATGGACACACGATAGGAGTGAATGATGGAGCATATTATGAACATGTAAACATTTCAAAGTCCATATTTCTTCTCGGAGAAAGCAGAAACACCACAATTATTGATGGAAGTGGAACGGGTCCAGTTGTAACGTTATCGGCAAATAACGTCTCGGTGGCCAACTTTACGATAAGAAATGGTGGGCATTCATTGTCTCCACAAGCCACCTGCATACGGGGGGACAGTCTTGTCAATATTCTGATTGAAAGCAACACGGTGACGGACGTGTCAAATGGCATAATATTCTACAGTTTGCAGAATAGTTCCATGAGGTACAACCTTGCAGAAGAATGCGGAGTGATGGGGCTGCACCTCGATAGCAGCGCCAACTGCAAGATGGTAAACAACACGGTGACAGACAGTTTTCAGGGAATAGTTGTGGAAAAGTCTGCTGGAAACTTTGTTCAAGGGAACAATCTCATAAGCAATAGTGTCGGCTTGCAGCTCTATGCATGTGCTGGAAACCTTGTTGAACAAAACAATTTTGTGAACAGTAGCGTGGGTATAGTCCTCGATGCATGCAATGGTTCCAACAGTTTTCGAAGCAATAACTTGGCAAGTGATGGGTATAACCTGATAGTTTGGGGCTCATCCCTTGAAGCTTTCATGCAAAACGTTGACACTTCAAACATCGTAGACAACAGGACAACCTATTACGTCACTGACTCTCAAGATCTCATACTGGATCCAATCAATTGTCCAAACATTGGATATCTAGCACTTGTTAACTGCACTAAAATGACGGTAAAGGACATTGACTTTTCTGACGATAAGGATGGCGTGCTCATGGCTCAGTCAACAAACTGTAGTTTGATCAACGTAACCTTAGCTAACGCACACATGAACATAACATTGCCTGGCTTCTCGTCGCAACCGTTAATTCATGGAGGTTTAGACTTTTTCAAGTCGAATAACAACTTAATGACTAACAGCAGAATCACAAACAATAGTGTTGGAATATGCCTGTATCAGTCGAGTGGGAACCTTTTCTATCACAACATGTTCGTTGAAATTGACCAGCCAGTGATTTCTAACTTCCAATCACCTGGCTTGCCAACGTCTGGCTCATACTCATTGAATGAGTGGGACAACGGTCTTGAAGGAAACTACTGGAGAAACTGCAACGCCACAGACTCGTTTGGCGGCCCGTATCAGAACGCAAGCGGCAGCGATGGAATAGGCGACACACCATACTTCATTGATGCCAACAACACAGATCATTATCCACTAATGGGAAGCTTCCACAACTTCACAGTATCCACTCCTTCTGTAGGCTATCAATCATTGTACATAATCAGCAATTCCACCGTATCAAGTCCCCTCTTACTCACTTGGCTGAGCTCACCATACAACGGTCTCCAACCAGGACAACAACTCATACAATTCACTGCGGCAGGAGAAAATGGAACTGTCGGCTTCTGCAGACTGATGATTCCAAGGACTGTTCTCAACAGCTCATCATACATTGTCCTGGTTGATTCACGCCCTGTAAACGCAACCGAGTTACCCATCTCAAACGATACCTTTGTCTACATGTATTTCACATACACTCATTCCACACACGAAGTCATCATAACGATCTCCGAGTTCTCATCGCTCATGTTGCCACTCTCCATGATAGCAACAGTACTGGCAGTCCTAGTCTACAGAAGGAAGAGCATGCCAACACGGAGAAAGCATAGTGCAGATTAACCAGAATTTTTTGAACCAATAACAAGCACTCTTTGTCCCAGACATCCGACCGTTGGATGCCATTCTTTACGAGGGCGCTGTTCGGTGACAGGACCAAAAAGCCAGTTTCTCGCCGCTTTTTTGGCGTGGGGCTTGCGCATAGTTGCTTGATTCTGGTGGGGCCGTATAGGTTTAAACTCTCGCTTAAATCTTACAATCCAGTGCGGTTGAGCCTTCTATTTGCATTCTCTATGAGGTTGACTTCTTCGTCCAAAGCCAGACTAGTAATACTATCATAGGATACAGAGAGGTTGTTATGACTCCAGCAAGTCCATAGTAGAAAAGTGGTCTTTGAAAAATCTCGTACCTAACATGCAATGTCATATTGCCGTAAAGCCAGTCATTATTTGCATTTTCTATTTCAACCTGATATGTGCCGTTCTGAGACATGTAGGCGCCTAGACCTACTCCGAAATTTCCACCATCCCCTTGGAGAGGGCCCGCGTTTACAACATGATTGGAGGGGTCGCGAACTGTTACGGCAATGTTATATGTTTTGTTGAATTCGAAATCAAGTATTAACGGGTACCTTACCCATTCGTTTATTGTGTTTGCCAGTTCATGAGTGACAATGAGAAAACCGTTTGGTTCAGATATTCTTGACTCAGAGTTTCCGTAAACGAGAGTCAAATTGAATTCAAAGGGTTGGCTTGAGGACGAAGCAAAAGTCCTTGGCAGATCAAGAAAGGGTTGATCAATGCGTGTCGTCAGATTAGCTGAGTAAAGGCTCACTAATAATAGGACAACTGCGAGGATTATGGAGAAAATCCTGAAGGAGGCATTCATTCGGTTCTTGTGCTTTGAAGCTTTCGGCGTACCGTGTTCTTCTACACCGCTCATTAATCTAACGGCAGCCATTCCAAAACTCGACAACATGTATTTTCCGTCTGAAGAGTGTGTGATGAGATCCCCCAAGTTCTCAAGATGATAACTGAGATGCCCACTGTCAATCGCTAGGATTTCGAGGATTTGCGAAAAAGTCAATTCATCGTCCCGCAGCATTCGTAGTATCTTTCTGCGGATAGGGTGCTTGAGAGAACTGAAAATCAAGGAATAAGTTTCCTCGTCCGCCACGCTTCGACTCTCCTTGTTGATTGACAATATTATAGGTACTAAAAGAGATTTTTATGAAGAATGTTTTACAAAGCAATTCCAAGGTGAATATCTTCAGGTAAGATTTTCTTCACCACTTGCATAGAAACCACTATATGCTAGCGGAAATCGCTCTTTTGTTTGCGGGCGTTGTTTAGATAATGAAAAATCCGGCGCGGGCGCTAGAAACCAACCCGTTTAAGGAAAAGGGCTTTTGGTGGGGCCGTATAGGTTTAGACTTACGTTTAAATTTTACAATTCGGCTTCATAGAAATTATATGTGAGCGCGCTGCATGAATGGTACTAGTAGCGTGCATAGCGAGAAGAGAGAAACAGACTAGGGGTAGTGTTGTCCGTAAGGCTGTGCGAGCACGTGCGCGCAGACAGGATGCTTGAGTAACCGGTGCGTCGCGCTCTTGTTAGTATTCCAGTTTGTTAGTTTTCTCGAAATACTGAAGGATTTTCGCGTTGTTTACTGGTTGATCGCTCGGAGGCTGAAAGGACGGAAAGAACATTCGTATGGCTCCGTAGTTTACAGATTCAAATGGGAAAAATGCAGAAGGGAATAGTATGGAGATTCTTGGAAGAGCTGGTATTGCTGACATCGTATATTCTCTGAGTATACCGCGGTAAATTTCCTCTCCGTCTATTTTGATCACAAACCCTGTCCAACCATAGAGATCTCCAATTTCTGTCAATCTCTCAGAGGCTTCAGGAGTAATAGCCATCTCCTGGCTAGTCCAATTATATGACAGAATATCCGCATCAGAGATCAATAGGGTATTGTTTTGGAGGGAATATATCCTGAACCCTGCTTCTGAATTCTCCGCGTTCGCGTGTTGTCCGTAGTGCTGTGCCAGTATTACGAGGTCTGCGAGGCTCACTTTGCCGTCGCCGTTTGTGTCTGCGTTGGGGTTCCAGTTGGGAGTGCCTAGCGTGGAGCCGTACGCGTTCGTAAGAAGGGCAAGGTCCTGAGGCGAAACTTTGAAGTCGCCGTCGAAGTCGCCTGGAATTGATACGGTGACCAAGCCGCCTGTGAAGTTGTGGTTCCCCGTGTTCGTCTCGTTCGCAACGGACCAGGCACACGCGGTCAAATTATAGTTGCCATAGGCAAAACCCGTGGTGTTCCAGGTGAAAGTGACGTTTGTGTTTCCGTTTGTAAAGGTGAAGTTTTCTGACGCGAGCAAGGTCGAGTTGGCGTAGACTGTGACGTTGAACGTTTCGGGGTAGTCGTCGTAACTTGCCTCTGCAAAATACATGCTCATGCTGAAACCCTGGCCAACAACTGTCTTAGCAACGTGGAATGAGGTTGGGCTGTAAAGGTTCATCAAGGGATAATGGTCTGTATTGCTCGCGTCTATGCTATACGACGTGTCGCCTATTCCGTCGCTGCCAGTCACATTCTGGCATTGCCCGCTTTTGATGTCTGTGCCGTTGTAGTCGCTCCAGTAGTTACCGCCAGAGGGATAACCATTGTCCCACGTGTTGGGTGAGTTGTCGCTCCCCACTTGGTAAACGTTTCCAATGAAGTTATTATGATATATAGTGTTGTTTGAAGAAGAGTGGATGTCCATGCCTTCTCCGACGTAGAAGTAATATATACTTCTGTTGGCGTATGCAATAGTATTTTCCAGGATAGTATTATTGGAAGAAGATTCGAGTTGGAGGTTGATCGCGGGGGGGCCCTGTCCGCCAGGGGAAATGCCGTGGCTGTATGCAGCGTTGTTTGCGATCAAAGTGTTATTATCAGAGTTTTCGAGATAGATGCCTCTCCCGTTGCCTGTAACATCGTTGCCGATCAAGTTGTTATCGTCTGAAGACGATAGTTCCAACCCGCTTTCTAGTGGATACCTTGAAAAATAGTTCCCGCTCAGCGTATTGTTGTTAGAGAAATATAGAAACCCGCCAACAGCCAATCCATCCTCAAAGTGATTGTTGGACAGAATATTGTTGCTGGAATTACAGAGAGCAATACCAACGTCGTTGGTTGTCCCGTTGTTGCTGGACACATTGTTGCCAAAACATGATTGGAGGCAAACACCCCTGCCGTTGTTTACTATGTTGTTGTTTACTATCTGCGAATCATTTGAATTTACTAAAAGAATCCCCTGCGTAAATTCAAGTATCCAAGCAGGGTAAGAATTTGCTATCACGATGCTAGACAAGGTGTTGCCAGAAGAACCGTCAAAATATATGCCGTCAACAAAGTCTGTAACAGTAGCATTCTTTATCGTCACATTGTCCACATCGGACAGATAGAATCCATAAGCCGATGCATTAAGAGCATCATCCAGCGTGTGGCCGCTTCCATCTATGACGATGTTGCTCCGCTGCACTGTGATTCCTTCGTTAAGGTTGTCAACGAGAACGTAAGTGACATTGTCCAACGTGCTGATGGGAGCCGTCGGCGGAGATATGCTGCCATCCGCGTTAATTGTGATGTATGTGCTGCCATCTGCTTTCACAGTTTGAATTTTGAGGGCCACTGCGAACGTGCTTATTACAAGCAAAACCGCCATACTGGTGAAGACAGTCTTCCTCAACAATCACAAGCCTCCCGCCCCACGCAATATGTGTTCATATGATTGAATTAAGAGTTTGCCCTGTCTAAATCCCTATAATGGGGGGCCTCTCCTTTCACAACCTTACAACTACAGGCTCAAGACAAGCCTCTGCGCCACGAGTGTTCACGTACACCCAGCTTAATGAAAAAGGAGTGAACATTGAACTGCAACGTTCACCAGAGCTTCAATAATTGTCTATTTTCGCGAATAATGGCAGAATTGGTTTGGTGGGGCCGGTCGGATTTGAACCGACGACCTTTCCCCGGGGCAGTACTTTTGGACGCTGTCCCTACGGGTTTCTCTGACCGCTCCAGAACCTCTTCATCCCTTTTGAGGTCCGCAAACGCGTTGCTACATTCTGGAGCCCGTCGTCATCCCTGTCTAGACTACGACCCCCGAGAATTCCTTAAGGGACTTTGGATATATGCGTTATTCCTTCATTGACCAAATCTGCGTACGAATAGCATCTGTTGTGAAGTTCAAACTTGAGAAGCGATAAGCTTATGAGCACAGAATTTACGTGTATGTTGGGGTTTGCCGGTCACAGGGCGTGGGTCCCACCTGATCCCATACCGAACTCAGAAGTTAAACCACGTTCCGTTTCCGGTTGTAGTGTGGTCTTCGGCCATGTGAACCCGGGAAAGCTGGTAGCCCCACTTCATCCACCTACTGATTTGGAGGAGAATTAGCTAAGACTTATAACTAAGCGCTGATAGTCTTCTTCCAAAAGGTGAGTCTGTGAACGTAACCGTAGCACTGGTAGGTGCTCAGACGAAGCTTGCACAGTTCGGAGATACAAGTGTAACTTGGATTTTGAACATTCTTTTTTACGTCATTTTTGTCGTTTTCATATTTTATGGACAGAGAATTCAGATGTACGTGATGCTAAGGGAAGTTGAAGTGTCACTCTATAAGCTGAAATTCATAAAGGAAGAAGGGCGAAAAACCGCCATCGAAACCGTAAAGGAAATCGGAAAGCCGCAGACGGACCCAACTGATAGAATTGACAGATTCCTAGAGTACTTCACCATAGGGCCACAGAATCTTGACCCCGCGGGTGTAGTCTGGAAGCTTGAACACATTCTTGACGTGCGGGACGCACGCCTCAAGGATGAAGTGAAGTCGATGGCGCCAGCCTCAGACGAAACGCAAGTGAACAACTTGGAAAACACCCTTGAAGCGGCCAGCGCACTCAACTTCATCTACAAGGTCATTCGCCATTTTTACCTGCTCGGTAAGAAAACACTCAGCCTCTACGTTATAATGCAAATACAGATGATCCTGCCTCTTGTGATGCGGGAAGCAGAGGCCTATGCGAGCGCGTTGAAGGCTTTTGCTTACGGTCAACCGATAGGCGACGGGGCAGGTGCTCTTGTGGCAGGAAAACTCATGCACGGACACGAAATTAGAAAACTGGAGAAAGACTGCGTTGTTGCCACTGTTCCCTATGAAGGGCGCACCGCCTTCGTGATAAAGGCCGAAGGACCAGGAGGAAACGTAGGCAAACCTGGAGATGCAATAAAGACAATCATTGAAGAAAATGAAGGAAAAATCGCCACTGTCATCATGATAGACGCTGTCTTGAAGCTTGAAGGTGAAGCGTTGGGAGAAGTGGCTGAAGGAGTGGGCGCAGCAATCGGCGGACCGGGCGTCGACGCGTATAAGATTGAAGAGGAATTGCTGAAATATCGCCTTCCGATAAACGCCGTTCTGATAAGAGAGGACATCGGCGACACGGTTTCGCCTTTGCGCAAGGAAGTCTTTGACTCGGCCGACAAAGTACTCGAGAGGGTGAAACAGGTGGTTCTCGAAAAAACAAAGGAAGGAGACAAGGTGATCATCGCCGGAATTGGGAACACCATCGGCATAGGGCAATAAGAGATGAATGAAATGAGCGGAACTTCAGCAACAACAACGACCAAAATCTCGTCCTTCGTGCTTCTTGTCGTGTTCATAACACTAGCGCTGTCGCTAGTCGCACTGATTTTCTCCGTGACAATTATTGGAGAGAACAGTGACGCTGCATGGATTCTGCTGGCGCTCGGCCTTCTGGGAGTAGCCATATCCACGTATGTGCTTGTTGAGACAAGAAGAAGACTTTCAAAGCTCAAAATCACAGTTCCCCCCGTGAACACAACCATTGAATGCAAAAAATGTGGCGTCAAGAACGTCAGAGAATTCCAGCGGGGCGACTACATATTCAAAGAAACTGAACCTTGCCAGAAATGCAACGACAAAATGTTGATAACGGCAATCTACAGGGAAGTCAAGGAAAAGCAACGATTCCCATTCTAGGTCAGGACAACACACCCATCCTCAACTATCATCACGGTGTGTTCCGCCTGAGCTACAGTTTTTCGGCTTGCCTCAACGAAAACTGGGTAATGCATAAGAGCCTTCGACGCTAGAAGTGCGTTAAGCGCCTCTCCCTGATGTTCTTTTGGCACTACGCCCTTCAACCAGCGCTCCGCAAAAGGCAAAGTCCTGAAGTTCTCTTCGATGAACTTCAGAAGCTGCTTGGCATATGAATTTTCCAGCGATCTGGACTTAACGAAACGAAAAATCGTAGACTCATCCCCATCTTCAACCCTTCCAGCCGCATCCGACAACGTCACGAACGGTTCGATCGCATAGACTCCGCCAAGCTTGATTTTCGTCAAAGACAACTGCGACACATTCGGTATTGAAGTGCCCGTATGCACCATGTACCGACCAACCTGATGCCCACTTAGGTTCGATATGGGCTTGAACCCGCGCGATTTTATTGTGCGCTCAATCAACGCGCCGAGCTTTGACGCTGAAGTCCCGGGCTTGATACTCTCCACCGCGACCTGCAACGCGCGTTCCGCTGTTCCCACGAGATCTTCATAATCACGGTTGAAACAAACAGTCACAGCAGTGTCGGTCACATAACCGTCCACATGAGCGCCAATATCCACCTTAACAACAGAGTTTTCGGGAACCCGTCTCTTGTCATTCGGTGGAGACGTATAGTGTGCTGCCACCTCGTTTATCGAAACATTACATGGAAACGCTGGCCTTGCCCCTTTTTTCTTTATTAGTCCCTCCGCTTTTTCGCAGATATCGATTATCATCATGCCTTCGCGAACAAAACTCTTAATCTCCTCACGGGCTTCCCGAAGAATCTTACCTGACAGCTTGAACTTCTCGCAGGCTTCCTTGTCATATTCACTCATTGAGCTCTCGACCCATTTCAACAGACTGAAACCGGAACTTTCACAATGTCCTTTTTCTACGTGCAGGTGACTTAAATGTTTAATCGGAGCGAATTGAACGCGAAGCTAGCTTGTGCAGCGGCTTAGCCCTTGGATTCAGAGGCTTTCGACTCAAGGGTCGAGTATTTGTCTCCGCCTAAGTGAAAAATCATCTTCGCCTTTTTCAAGTCATACGAGTCTGTGAAGGCTCCTTTGTCCACGTAGACTTCGACTATTTCGCCCACAAATATCGTGTGGTCTCCTGTTGTACATTTGCTGCGAAGTTTACATTCCAGATGATCCACGCATTCTTTTATGGGCGGCACTTTCACCTACTTTCCCGGAGGCGCTGTTAAACCTGTTTCTTTGAGTTTGTTATGGGCGCGCACACACGGTAACAACGTGTGCATCGGATGAAGTCTGTAGGCTGAACTAACGTTGATTGCGACTTTTTCTTTCTCAGGCATGTGTGGTCCGGGCCTAACGTTTGACGTGATACTTCTCTATTTTGTCTCTGGCCCTCTCCCGTCTCTTCTGGTGTTCAGCAAGAAACCTGTTGATCCGTTCAGTCAGGTCTTTTTTGCATTCGCCGCACAGTATTCCACCAGTCTTGCATTGCCTCTCTCTTTCTGCAAGCTTTCTGTCGTCTTCTTCGAAAAGGTAGAGAAAGTACTGGTAGACCGAGCAGACATCCGGGTTCGCGCCTTCCGTTCTCTGCTCCGCCACCGTTCCCTTACCGCCTGTGAAAGCGTTCCAAACTTTTCTCTTCACGACATCAGGCGGGTCAACAGTGAATATCGCTGTGTCCGGTTCTGACGCGCTCATTTTTCCCCCTATTCCCAGCCCTGGCAGGAAGCGATTGTGAATCTGCGCCGGTTTGAAGTAGCCCAGTCTTGGTGCTATGTCCCGCGTGATCCGCCAGTAGGGGTCTTGATCTATGGCCGCGGGGATAAGGGCAGGAACGTTTTCGCCCGTCAGCTTCTTGTGTATGAAGCATGGAACCGCCTGCACGGCGGGCCAGAACACCCACCCAAGATTCGTGCTCTCTTGAAATCCGAAAGTGGCTTTGGCCGTTGAGTACGTTATACGCTTGGCAACTTCCAACGCGATGTCATAGAGCAGGTCAATGTCTTGAACGTCGTAGATGATGAAAGTGTTCTTAGGCTCAAAGCCCAGCGCAACCAAGTCTAGAGCGTTATCGTAACCTGTTTCTGTGGTTTCTGCAAGCATGCGTTCGTCGTCCACCAAGAATTTCTCGTCGTCAGTCATCTGAAAGTAAAGCCTAGTGTCGAAAGCCTCTTGCAGATGTTTCGTGAAAATCCACGGCACCAGATGCCCTATGTGAACCGGACCCGATGGGCCTCGGCCGGTGTATAACACAAACTTAGTTCCCTTCTCGTACAGGTCCAAGACCGTGTCCAAGTCACGGTGAGAAAAAAACAGTTTCCTTCGCAGCTGAATATGAAGCGAGCCAGTATATTTTGCCAGCCGCTGCAACAATTCGTTTGTAAGCGGTTGGGTTCCAAACTCACGTATCAAACGTTCATAGTCAACCTTGCCCCGGACTTCCCACGGAGTAACAACCATCTCATTCTTTTCTTCATCAGTCAAATTTGACCGCCCACTGCCTCGGTTCCTTATACAATTCAAAGAAAACATATTAAATCTTGCGCGCACATGCGCGCGCTGCTTTCCATGAGGAAACCTAGACTAAAACAAATGACAGGATGATCAGAATAGTTCCAGCAATGATCAGTGTCAATCCTAAACGGATGTGACCCTTTGGCTTCCAAGCGTCCCTTCTGAATATCTCAGAAGGACCGATAGTCTCTCCGCCCCTTTTGGTTGCTGCTGAAGCCAGTAACGCTGCTTTTGCAGTATTGCGGCTTATTCCGCCTGAGCCGAGAAGAAAACCTAGGCCTCCAAGAATGAATAATATCCCTTCTACGGCCGAGAGATCTGAAGGTGGGTACAAATGGAGAATCCAAAAGCTAACCCCGTAAGCCACAAAAGCTATTAGTAACGAAGTCACGATTAAGAAAGCAACATTTTGCAAGCTGTATTTGTTCATGTTTCTCAAATAAAGAAATGAAATATCAAGGATAAAAGGCCTCGTGCGTGCGGATGGTCAAGACTGGAATGTTACGCTTAGTAGCGCCTATTTGGCACGCTTTCTGCCACTTCTGAAAACAACAGAGCCGACAAAACTTGGATTGTGTAATTTTGACAATGTCTTGGAGAAATTGTAGGTTTGAAGGACTAAGAACAGAGGCTATTGTGAATCTGTACGAAGATGGGACATTTTCGCAAAAGCCAATGCTTAAATAACAAATTCGTCTTCTCAATAAACATTCGAGGGTAGGAGCAAACCAAGTTGACGGATGACAAAAATGACAAAAAATGGGCAAATGAATTGAGTGTTAAGTGCGACGTAGAGCCCAGGTTTCTGGAACTCGCAATTGAAGAGCTGAAAGAAAGCTGTGGCGCGGATTCTCGCACCTCGAAAGAAATCGTCGAAGAGCTTACAACAACCTGCCACTTTGACGAAAAGGAGCTTAGGGAATTCATAAAAGAAGTATCCAAAAACTGCCCCATGGACATAAAGAAATTGAAAAGACAGGTTGAAGACGCACACGGCGACAGGGACACAGTCTACAATTCAATTCAAAACGTCTCTGGAACGGACCTGCGCAGTCGCCAGGGCACCAAATAGCATTTGACCGCTCAAGCACACGGCAGCAACGGCTCAGGTTCAACAAAGGGTTATTCCCTAAATCTTCCAGTTTTTCAGAGTATGTTTATAAAGCCATATATCAGCCCTTGTTCCATCAAGGCAGCCCAGCGCGAGACACTAGCTCGGATTGTACGATGTCATCGTGACCAACGTATGAACCACATGCGTTTCGGAGTCAGGCTTTTATTGAAATATGAGCAACTACATTACGAAATCCAGTGCATCCTGTTTATGGTTGCGGAACGGCATGGTTGAGTTAAGAGAGCACGAACATCGGACACTTTCAGCTGTGGGAAAACTTGGAGACGCAAGCGTAGAGCGCCTTATTGATGAGAGCGGACTTTCACACGCAACTGTGATGAGGGCCGCCATCACGCTACAGGAAAAAGGGCTCGTGAAAATACATGAACACAAAGAAACTGTGTTGAGTCTCAACTCAGAAGGACAGCTTCACGCAAACAAAGGCCTGCCAGAGCGGCGCCTAATAAACACTCTAGAAAACCTCGGAGGAAAAGCTCCTCGCAAAAGCGCTTTTGAAAAAACGGGCTTGGAAAAGCAGTTCATACCAATCGCACTTGGATGGGCTCAGAAGAAAAAATGGACAACACTAGACACAAAAGCGGACACGTTGCAAGCAATCTTGAAGCCTGGGCTGGGAAACGATGAAAAACTACTGCAGCTTCTGAAAGAAAAGGAAAGGGTGACCGTTGAAGAACTCAACCCTGAACTTCAACAAGCCATGCAAGTTCTCAAAGGAAGGAAACTTCTTAACGTTGAAGAAAAGACAAAACGCACTGTTGAGTTGACATCAGCCGGCAGAGAAACATTGAAAAAAGGAGCAAGAGAGGCCCCTGAGGTAACCCAGTTGACGCAAGAGCTTATCGTCAGCGGGAAATGGAAGAAGGTGAAGCTTCAAAAATACAACATAGAGGCACCCGTGGCTAGGACATGGCCCGGCAAAAAGCACCCCTACCTGCAATTTCTCGAAGAAGTCAGAACCAAACTTGTGAATCTGGGATTCAAGGAAATGAGTGGCACAGCTGTTGAAACGTCCTTTTTCAACTTTGACGCCCTTTACACGCCTCAAGACCATCCTGCTCGCGAAGCATCCGGCATATACTTCGTCAAATCGCCAAAAGAAGGAAGCTTGGGCGCTTCTAAGAAAATCCTTGCCCACGTGAGGGAGACCCATGAAAACGGCTGGAAAACGGGTTCCACAGGCTGGAAGTACAAGTACTCCTTGAAGGAAGCCAAGCGTCTGATTCTGCGAGGACACGGAACGTGCCTCAGCGCTAGAACCCTGCTGAGCAAAGACCTGCAGGTTCCAAGCAGATACTTCTCGATTGTTCGATGCTACAGGCCTGAAATAGTGGACAAGACACACCTGACAGAATTCAATCAGGTTGAAGGCATAATCATCGACGAGGATCTGACACTGCGAGATCTGCTAGGCGTGCTTGGAAAATTCGCCACCGAAATCGCGGGGGCGGACAAAGTCAAATTCAAGCCGGACTACTTCCCCTTCACCGAGCCGAGCGTTGAGCTTGCCGCGTACAGAAAAGGTTATGGATGGATAGAATTCGGCGGCTCAGGAATCTTCAGACCAGAGGTTACAATGCCCTTAGGCATCAAGGAGCCGGTTATCGCTTGGGGCTTGGGCATTGACCGACTGTTTATGATGAGGGCCAAGATAGAGGAGATAAGGTACATTTTCACTCAGGACTTGGACTGGATAAGGAGGAAAGCGGTGGTCTAGATGCCAACTATAGACATAGACTACGCGGAGTTTGAAAGACTCCTTGGAATGGAACTGCACAAAGATATGGACAAAATCAATGAAGTACTGGCCTTTGTCAAGGGAGAAGCGAAGCTTTTCAACGAGAAAGAAGGCATAATGAGCGTTGAAATCAAGGACACGAACCGGCCGGACATCTGGAACATTGAGGGCTTGGTCAGAGCTTTGCGCGGGTTTCTAGGCATCGAAGAGGGCTTAAAGGAGTATTGGGTTGGCAAACAGTCAGCCGAGGTTTACGTTGATCAACGACTCGAAAACATACGTCCTTACATCGGTTGCTCCATAGTCAAGAATCTAAAGCTTTCGGACAGCATAATTCGTGGCTTCATGCACATGCAAGACAAGCTTGATCAGACTTACGGAAGGAACAGAAGGCGAACATCAATTGGACTCTACAACTTAGACCTGATCAAACTGCCACTGCAGTACACAGTCGCAGGGCCAGACGAGGTCAGCTTCGTGCCTCTAGGCTTCTCAGAAAAGATGAGCCTAAGAGAGATACTCGCTCGTCATCCTAAAGGTCTTGAGTACGGGCAAATCGTTCGTAAACACGAAGGCTATCCCATTCTTCTGGATGCGGAGAACAAGCCGCTCTCGTTTCCGCCAATAATCAACTCGAACGATCTAGGAAGAATTACGGAGAATACGAGGAACATTCTTGTCGAAGTTACTGGAACAATGGATGAAGCAGTGCTCAACACTCTGAAGATAGTCACTCTGTCCTTAATCGACCGTGGAGGTGAAGCATACACGGCCAAAATTCACTATCCGCACAGGCACCTGGATACTGTGACGCCTTGTTTCGACACTGGCAACATGGAGTTGAACGTTGACTATATTAACAGGGTCTTAGGTTTGCAGCTTAAGCCTAGACAGATTGCACAAATGCTTCGCAAGGCAGGTCATGGTACCATGGAAAGTGAGAAAAATGAAGTGCATGTGCAGATTCCCTGCTACAGAATCGACGTCATGCATCCCATAGACCTCGTCGAAGACGTAGCAATAGCCTACGATTACAACAACATCAAACCATTGTGGCGCGAAATGCCCACAACCGGCCGAGTGAGACCTGAACAAGGCATGATTGATGTTGCGAGAGAGCTGATGCTTGGACTTGGATTTCAAGAAGTATTAAACTACACTTTGACGAACCCTGAAAACCTGTTCAAAAAAATGAACTGCAGGAAAGAGAGAATAGTTGAAATCTCCAATCCTAAAGTCATAACGCTGACGTGCCTGAGAAACTGGCTGTTGCCAAGCCTCATCGAATTTGTAAGCAACAACCTCCACGTTGAATGCCCACAGAAACTCTTCGAACTGGGCAAAGTCACCCTTTTAGATGAAAAGAGGGAAACAAGAACGAGAGACGAAGACAGGCTTGCCGCAATCATTTACGACGCAAACGCCAGCTTCACCGAAGCAAAATCGACCCTCGAAGCGTTCATGACGAACTTCGGGTTAGAATGGCAAATAAAAGAAACAGAACACCCAAGCTTCATAAACGGCAGAGCGGGCAAGACAATCGTTAAAGGAACAGAAGTTGGAATCATAGGCGAAATCAATCCGAAAGTCCTAGAAACATGGAAACTAGAAAACCCCACAGCGGCTTTAGAACTTGACATTGAAAAAATGATCAAGATCAAGCAAAAAGGACAGTAATATTGCCGTCTCAAAACTCACACTTCTTCGGTGTTTGAAACAGGAGCTGCGTCGGCGTTTTCAGAGCATATACCTCATAATAGGTCGAGTTTTCGACCGGCGAGCGACCTCCACAAACCCAGCCTTGCGGAAAGCTGAGGCGAGACCAGTGTAGACGAAAGGGTCAGGAGGTGTCCAATCCTTCTTGGGTTCAACTGGATATCCTTCAACGATTTCGCCACCTTGTTTTCTCGCGTAGTCCACCGCCGCGTTCAACAGTCTCGCGTTCATTCCTTTGCGTCTGAATGCCTTAGCAACCAAGAAACATACAACTGACCATACAGGATTGTTATCAATCCGGCCGAGTGTCTTGGATCGCTCCAACCTTGGAAAAGTCTCTCGCGGTGCAACGGCACACCATCCTATCGGCTGGCTTTCTGCATAGGCGAGAATTCCAGGAACCTTGCCAGAATCCACCAGGTTTTTCAAAGCTCTCCTGTTCATTTCACCTCGCTGCCGCATGAAATCTGAGCGGGCTAATCTCCACGACATGCACCAACAACCTCCGCATGCCCCGCGCTGACCGAACAACTTCTCAAGATCAACCCATCTCTCTTGTGTCAATGGATGAAACTCCAGACCTGAAACCTCTCTTTCCTTTGATGGCACTTTAGATCCCCAATTGGCCTTTAGATGCTCAATCATTTGAACCTAATGAATTACACATTCCAGTTTTTATGGCTTATGCAGGAGTTTTAGACCCAATCTGTCTAGACAAATCATACTATGCATTACGACGGCATTGAAAGAGACATCTTCGTCAAACTCCTTGCCTGTTGCATAGACCAAGGAGCGCTTGCAGATTCAAGAACTAATTTCACCATCTTCTGTTGACTGCTTTTGAAGGTAATATCTAAATAGATTGTATTTCTGAAGGCGTGGCCAACCAGTCTTTGCATAAATCAGTTTTTCTGGATTTCTCTTCAGCCAGTTCATCATGTGGAAGAAGCTCTTTGCCTTTTTTTCATCTCTCTCTTTTACAGGCTCATAACCCAAGTTTCTAATTTCGTCAAGGTACGCTATTTCCGTAAGCCGCTGCGGTTCCCCAGTGACCGTGATTCTGTCAATTTGATCGTCGCCATAAATCTCTCTTAAATCACTCACTGCTTCGTCGAAGATGTAGCCTCTGCAGATTTGAATTCGTTCGTCTTTCTTGAGTCCCAGTTTACCCAACAGTTGAAACACGACTGTCGAGGCCTGCTTCAGATACTCTTTTGAGCGGAACAGCGGATACCTGAAATATTTGACATCCAAGATATCGTATCTAAATTCCTCAGTCTCGCAGCGAAAGGCACCTATGACCACACCAAAAAGCAGATCACCTATGCCAGCATCATCAACAATTATCGTCAGTTAACGCCATCCCCTTTTGTAAGAGATAAATGCACCACACACGCATTTATAAAAATGCCCCATACGCGCCCCTTATTGTTTATTTTCTCAGGTTTCTTGTCGCTCATGCATGCGAAGGTCTATTCTCCCAAAAAGATCGAACATTTCCCAGATCATTATGATGCGCTGGGATCGCTGGGATTTGAAGCCCACAGACTCAGACAGCGGCAACTGCACGCCTTTCCCATACGATTCATGCCTTTCCCATACGATTCATGCCTTTCTGCGCCAATCCCAACCGTGGACCAACCATAAATCAAGGCTTGCCATCAAAAAGAAGCCTAAAACACCCTTCCCAAAAAGAAAAAAACAGAACCCATCTTTCACGCCGTTCAGGAAGCGAAAGCGTGTGCTAATAAGAGTAACGGTTCTGAACCCAAAGTATGGTGGGGCTGCCCGGATTTGAACCGGAGACAAATGAAGACATCTCCCGCAAATTCCTTCGTAATTGATAGAAGGGGCTATGAAGAACAATCTGTTTCAGATCACATCTAAACCATTTTCCCTCTGCATCTGAAGTAGCAAAACGAGAACAAAGCGTCGCAGCTTTGAGTGCTCAGAGAAATTCGGAACTGGGTGCCCACACGCCCCAGCACGAGTTTCAACGTGAAAAACTAACCCCGCAGAGACACAATCATTTGCCGACATGCTTAATCGAATCTAAGATATCTGGAGCAGGAGACAGTAACCCTTAACTTTTCAGACACTCCATTCTTCCTTGGCGATGACAAGAAATTGAGCCCTTCACAATCCCGCCGACACATCCACGCAGACGGACTCAACGGAAGAAGGCAAGCTTCACGCTTGCCGGTTCTTGTGATGGCGAGTTTACCCAAGCATGGGACACGGCGGGCGCGGGCCGAAAAGCCTACGACGGAGAGAGCTTAACCTAGAGGAGCGCACCGCCCCACAGTGAAGTTAAGTGTTAGGTTACGTAGGAGACAAATGGGCCCGCGAAAACAACTCTTAAGTCTGTCAGACGCGTACAGATAGGTAAAACCTCAAGCAGGCAGAACGAAATTTGGACTTAGAAACAAAAATCGAACTTGTGTGCAGGTTTCCAACAGAAGAAGTCATAACCTTACAGGATTTGCGGAAACTTTTGGAAACTGAGGAACACCCCATAGCCTACAATGGCTGGGAACCATCCGGGCTAGTGCACCTTGGAACCGGTTTGGTGTGCGCGTACAAGATGAAGGACTTCATAGAAGCGGGAATACACTATAAGGCCTACCTTTCCACGTGGCACGCTTGGCTCAACAACAAGATGGGCGGCGACCTGAAACTCATAAGAAAAGCCGCGGACCTCTTCAGACACTCCTGGATAGCCCTAGGCGTTCCAGAGGACAAAGTCGAATTCATCTACTCAGACAAACTCTACGACGACCTGAAATACTGGGAAAAAACGGTTATGGTAGCAAAAAACCTCTCAATAGCCAGAGTAACGCGCACGCTCGAGATCGCGGGAAGACGAGAATCCGAGGCAAAACATGTTTCAGACTACCTGTACACGCCCATGCAGGTGGCCGACATATTTCACATGGAAGTAAAAATCTGCCAACTCGGTATTGACCAGCGTAAGGCCAACGTAGTGGCACGAGAACTGGGCGAAAAACTCGGGTGCTGGAAACCAGTGTGCGTCCACCACAGCTACCTCCAAGGCCTGGCAAAACCGCCCATATGGCCGATTCCGAAAGAGAAAGAAAGAGAAGTACTCTCATCAATAAAAATGTCAAAAAGCAAGCCCGAAACCTGCATATTCATCTACGACCAACCTGAAGAAATCAGACAGAAAATCTCACAAGCCTTCTGCCCCGAAAAAACCGTGGAGTACAATCCAATCTTGGAAATATGCAAGTTCATAATCTTCAAAGAAAACAAAACATTCACCATCCAAAGACCAGCCAAATTCGGCGGCCCAATCACCTTCAACAACCTCAAAGAACTTCAGAAAACCTATGCAGATGGAAAACTGCACCCACAAGACCTCAAGAACGCAGTCGCAGAAGAACTCGCAAGAATACTTGAACCCGTCAGAAGATACTTTGAGAACAATAGAGAAGCAAAAGAATGCCTCAACGCGGTGAAAAACGCCAAGGTAACAAGGTAAAGACCTTGTCAACACATCTCAGAGAAAGACAAGAAAAAATCCAGCAAATTCTAGAATGCTTGACAGAAGAATCGGCCAGAGGAACACCAATAATCGTTGAAGGCAAGAAAGACGTAGAAACTCTCAGAGCATTGGGAGTATCAGGGGAAATAATAGCTGCAAAAACCGGCGGAAAATCCCGCCTAGACCTTATTTCAGGTATAGAGAAAGCCGGCCCAAGGGAAGTCATTCTGCTCTTGGATTTTGACAGACGAGGAAAGGAATGGACAGCAATTCTGAGGCAGAACCTGGAAAAAGCCAGAATAAAAACAAACGTGACTTTCCGGAAAGAGCTTTTGAGATTCGCTGGCAGAGAACTCAAGGATATTGAAGGATTAACGGCTTACTTGCAAACGTTGAGAAGAAAACTCGACCGAACTTGACTTCGACTTGTTTCTGTTGAATTCACGCGTGCCATTAACTATAAGCCATACTCGTGTAGGCGCTATGCTCATCGTCAAGGTAGGCTTTGCAAAATCCAGAGAAGAATTAGAAAACCTTAAAGAGGATGAGTCGTAATTCATAAATGTAATATATAGTGGACGTTAAGATACAATCTCGTGATTCGAGAATAGTCAATCCTCAAGTCACTTGATTAACGCTAACCCTTAACAAATCACTTAGAGGTGCATTAATACGGGTTCATCACAAACGTTTACAATAAAGTATGTTATACACGCGAAATTCGAAATAGAAGGAGTAGTTGAAAAACCAGACGTTATAGGAGCAGTTTTCGGACAGACAGAAGGCCTTTTTGGACCTGAGCTTGACCTGCGGGAACTGCAGAAATCCGGGAGAATTGGAAGAATAGAAATCGAGTTACACTCAAAAAACGACCAGACCACAGGCACCATAACGATTCCAACAAGCTTGGACCGGGTTTCCACAGCATTAATTGCCGCAAGCATAGAAAGCATAAACAGGGTAGGCCCATGCGCTTCAAAGGTAACCCTTGAAAAAGTCGAAGACGTCAGAGAAGCCCGAAGAAAGATAATCATTGACAGAGCCAAAGACATCCTTCACAAATGGACAATCGAATCGATGCCTTCAGTTGACGAAGTGTTCAAAGAAGTATCTGAAACACTCAAAACAGGAAAAGTCGGGAAATACGGCTCGGAAGAACTGTCCGCAGGACCAGGACTTGAAATCGCAAAAGAAATAATCATCGTTGAAGGAAGAGCAGACATCATAAACCTCATGCGCTGCGGACTGATGAACACTGTGGCCTTGGAAGGCGCGAAGGTCCCAGAAGCGATAAAGAAGCTCTGCAAAGAAAAGGATGCAACAGCCCTGCTCGACGGAGACAGAGGCGGAGACCTAATCTTCAAAGAACTACTGCAAGTCACCGACATAAAATACATTGCAAGAGCCCCGAGAGGAAAAGAAGTCGAGGAATTGAACTGCAAGGAAATATTCGAAGCCATTGATGCCAAAGTTCCCATTCAAGAAACAGCAAAGTTAGAAGCGCCCAAGCCGCCGAAACGAGAGAAACAAAAAGTAGAGGTTCCAAAAGAAATCGTTGAAGCAATTAAATCATTGGAGGGCACGTTGGAAGCTGTGCTTCTGAACGAGAAATCAGAACAGATGGAGCGCTTGCCGGTGAGCCAACTTGCTGAAAAACTCCAACAGGCCGAGGGCGTGAACACCGTAGTCTTCGACGGCATCATAACGCAACGGATCGTTGATGTTGCAAGCGAGAAAAACATAAAGAGAATAATCGCTTCACGCGTCTCAGACGCTGTTAAACCTTCATTGACAGTGCAGCTAATGACCTTTGGAGAAATAGCTGAAGGCTAATTGCCCAAAAAATCCGTGAGCTTCCTAGTCTCTTTCGCCCCTGTTTTGGACTGCAGCAGCTGCTCTTCAGTCACTCCGAAGCTTTCAAGGATTCTGGCTGCAGCAGGAACAATCTGTTTAGACACATAGTACTCTACGTCAACGTCATCGTAAGAAGCAAACATGTAAGGCTTGACCCTTTCATACAAGCGGCCCGTTCCACCGACCACCACGTAGCCTATTTTGTCTCCCACTGAAAGTTCCCAGCCCTTTGCCCTAAGCATCTTTGCAGCTTCAACATGCGAAGCTCTGACCTCATACTCCTCAGCTGGCTTGCTGAGCGTTTTCCAAATTACAAGGTCACGGTACGGAACACGCTTCTGCTGAAGCTCATAAATGAACTGGTGCACAAAATCCACAGCCTTCTTGGGCGATTGCTCCTTCAGAATGATTTCTAAAACCTTCTCCTGAACCGTTTTGGCGATTGTCGCCCAGTCTCCCCGCACGACCTCCAAGCCCACGATGTCAAGCCGACCGTCAGCAAGAAGCCCAGCATACCGCTTCTTGGCTTCGGTGAAAAAGATTCTCACGTAAACCTCGTCTGGCTTGATTTCCAGCCCCAACTTTTTCCCAATGTCTTTTGAGAGTTTCTCAACTCGGTCGGGCTGATTCTCGATGAAAATGCTGTCTGTGTCACCGTATACGACCTTAAGCATGTCCTTTTCAGCCATGTCAATCGCTGTGAGTATGGTGTGTCTTCCCCAAGCAGCTGCTGCTTCAGCCACGGGCTTCACGTACCACCTTGCGCCAGTCCAACCTGCATATCCGTAAGAAGCGTTTGTAATCACCTTCACTGCCTTCTGCCGCGCGTCCAATACACGGTACTCAACATTCTTCGGCTGAAGCTTCTTCATTCTCAGACGTATTTCATCCCGCGCTCCGATAAGGTAGGACAGGACTTCCTTGTAGAAGCCCGGAGGCTCTTTGCGAAACTTGTGCTTGACTTCCGGGGCCACGTACACTCCGCCAGGCGGTTCAGGTTCCTTGGGTGATATGTAGGTGTCTGGAGAGAGGTTGTAGGTGATCATTATGTTTGGGTACATGGATTTGAAATCAAGGACAACGATGTTTTCGTGCAACCCTGGCTTTGGTTGGAGCACTAGACCACCGGCGTATGGCCTGTAAGGCTGTTCAACTCTCCGGGGCACGAGTTCTCCGAGCCTGTGAGTTCGTTTTATCAGAAACCATTCAACGCGGAAGCCTGCCGCTGCCGTTCCGACATGGTCCAGCGGTAGACATACGAGGTTGGAGAGTTGCATTGCGAAATCCAAGATGGCCTCATTTATTCCTATGATGCAACGAGTGTTGTCCATGGAAAACTGTTTCAGCTCTCCGCGCTTCTCTTTGGCATCCCAATAATCTGCGAAATCCGTGCCCTCGATTATTATGCGGTTCTCAATTTTCATGAAGCCAAGATAATCTGCCAGATTGGCAAGAGTCTTGACTTTAACTTCTGGAAATTCGTCGGCATAATCGGCCAGATCTAGGTTGATCCTGCCGTTAAGCGAGACATGGCCGTAAACACTTGTGTGAGGTCCTGTTTTGGCTCGGTCAATGCGCAGGGGCAAGCCAAGTTTCTTACACCTCTCCCTGAGATACTGCCAGTCCTGTCCGTTCACGCCGAAGCCAACGATAACGTCAGGATCGAAGGTTTCAACGCAGTTCATGAATGCCTCCAGAACCAGTTTGTCGTTCCCGCTCTCGTCCGCCAAGAACTGTTTTCGTTCGCCATGGTTCGTAGCCGCCGAAATGATGATAACAGGGTTTCTGTCCGGTTTAGGAGAGCCCTCTCGGCTATAGTAGATAGCTGAAAAGCCCAAGACCCGCAGCGGCGGAGCCTCCATTTTTTCGACGGGCTTCGGGAATGATTTTGCCGCGTAGACCTTGTCCGTTCGAACGCCCAGCTTGTTCGCCTCCTCAGTTGCCTCTATTTCGTGCCACCCGCACG
>Ga0315280_10001856_pt1 | contig 35387 bp, 36 predicted proteins | sample YL17G06_40_MG_FD_203697 | JGI IMG/M metagenome (GOLD analysis project Ga0315280, IMG submission 203697) | Sediment microbial communities from Yellowstone Lake, YNP, Wyoming, USA - YL17G06_40 | ecosystem: Environmental > Aquatic > Freshwater > Lake > Sediment | place: USA: Wyoming | collected...
GTGCCTACCCCACGCCAATCCGATTATCGCTGCCATGGCATCACCCGCCACCAGCACGATGAGCGAGATGCAAGCCGTGGTTTTATCCCAGAGCAGGATGACCAGAAACGCCGCCAGCATGTAGTAAACCATGCCGTTGGGCTTGAAGCTCTCCCCCTCCCGCAAGAAGCCTCGCATGAGTTTGAGGGAAAAGGCGTTTAAGGAAGGGATGGAGAAGCGGAGGATGTCAAACAGGACTGCCACTATCCATAGCGCGCCGACAACAATCAGGGCTATGATTCGCTCCACATCGCTGAACAGGTAGATAAGCGGGATCAGAAGCCCTAGCCAATGGTAACCCTTGCGCCCGATTTCGGCAGCGGTCAGACCATGTGGGGAGTTGTTTTCCGGCATATGCGACTTATCAGGCTAAAAGTGGTGGAAGAAGCGGGGCGGGGGTAAGAGCTTACCGTTGGCATCCAAGATGGCGACGCCGGCTCCTGCAGTGAACTTACCGATAACGGTGAGGGGAATCCCGACGAACTTTGCCAGCGCAGACAGGTCATGCAACCGAGTGGGAGGGATGGCAGCCAGCAGTTCATAGTCCTCGCCGCCGCCCCATGCCAGATCGTAGCGCTGATCAAAATCCATCATGCGGGAGAAGGTGCCCGGCAATGGTAATCTATCCACCCACACCTCGGCGCCCAGACCGGAAGCTGACGCCAGATTTGTTATACCTTCATAGAGCGAGTCGCTGGTGTCAGTCATGGCGTTAGCGCCCAAGGCGGCAAGTTCCCTTCCCAGTGCCAGCCGCGGCATCGGCGAGAGGAACCTCCGCGCAGCTTCGCGATCCATCCATCCCTCATGCGCCTGCAGCAGTTGCCAACCGCGGGCGGCTCTGCCCAACCATCCGCTTACCACCAGCATATCGCCCGCTTGGGCACCCGAGCGTCCCATCCTCCTCTTACTTGGTGCATAACCGACTACAGTAATGGCGATGGTCAGGATAGCGCTGCGGACTACATCTCCGCCGGCTATGGCGGCTTTAGTGCTGGATGCTTTTAAACATCCTACCATCCCCCGATAGAGACGGGTGAGATAGGAAACATCAGTGCTGGGAGGAAGCCCCAGTAAGATGATAACAGCTAACGCTTCGCCACCGGCGGCGGCAATGTCGGAGAGGTTGGCTGCCATGGCGCGCCAGCCAGAGTAATAAGGTGGGATGACAGCTGGATCAAAGTGCACGCCGGAGACCAACATATCAGCAGTGATGATGGTTTCGCAGCCGGTGGGAGGTGGCGGCACATGCGCGACATCGTGAATGGGAGCGGAAAATCCTGACGGTGGGGGTGGCAACTGGGCACGGATGATCTCCAAAAGCCCATTTTCCCCCACATCGGCAATGGTGAGATGCTTCATTTATACTTCCGCAAGCATCTTCTTGATGGCAGCCAGATTCTTTCCCGTCAAGCCCATGGATTCCATATTCCTGCCCTTGCGCCGCAGGTCACTACGCCCGAGCGTGGATGCCAGCCGGATAAGCGCATCCACGCCGAAAGGCGCCACCCCACAGCGTTCGCCCAGCGTGTAAAGCGGCACCATGTAGCACGGTATGTATTCAGCAAAGAACGGGTGATCCAGCGAATTGGGCGCCTCGGTCGCTAGATATTCAGCGGAGCTTGCCAACACTTCGCTTAGTTTGGAGCCTTCACTCCAATAAAGTGATTGATAGTACTTAAAGGCTGGAATAACCTGAACTCCCAGCGCAGTCGCCACGCTCACACGCTCGCGATCCACCATCTCCAACAGGTTAAGCGCGCCCGGTGTGAGACTGTTCCAGAGGTTGAAACCGCCACCCTGCTCTATGCGGGTGGAGTTAAGTATGGTCAATGTAGCATAGAAGAGCGGTTCGGGATTGCCCAGACCACAATATAGAATATTAGGGGCAGCTTTAAGCCAGGGGAATGCCGGCAACAGGATTTCACCCAGGTCGCTGGTGCGGTTGGCGGGCAGCGTTGCAAATGTCGTCAGCCCATTGGGACCGATGGTGAGAACCTGCGCGCCTGCCAGGAGCTTATATTTAAGTGGGATGTGGGAAAGTTCGCCTGCGGCTATATTTTCCAAACCATTCTTTTTGAGCGTTTCTGCTATTTCAAAACCGGCACCCAACAGCCCGGGCACCGATACGACGAATTGCACCGGCCCCAGATGCGGCATCAGCTTTTGCAAAGTTGCGCCGATCTGTGTAGCCGGCACCGTGAGGATAACCAGCGAGACGCCCCTAAGCGCCCGTGAAGGATCGGATGTGATGTCGGCGAGGCGCCCCAGCCCCTTCGCCCAGCCTTCCAATGCGATGCCGCCCATGCTCACTAGTTGCTCGGTGCGGTGCGGCTCCGGATCGTAAAGGTGGACGATATATTCATTTAGGGACATATAGCCGGCTATCGCCAGCCCTGCCCCGCCGGCGCCAACCACAGCCACTGTGCGGTTCACCTTGGTTACATTTTGCGCCTTAGCCATCTAGGTTCACTCCTCTTTTCTCTATCATCATTTTAGCAAAATTGGGTTGGAAAAAATCCACGGTCTCATTTTGCCGCCCATCAGGGCATAGACTTCGGCACGCCATACGCCGGGTTTGGTAGGTCTATGCTTCAGCTTCTTCCCCCGCACTTCCGTTGCCACTTCACCATTGCGCAATAGGCGGATATTTGCCTTATACGAGCATGATATTCTGAACTCCGCGCCCTGCCAATCCTCCACTACAGCTGCCGGCAATATATCCTCTTCTGCACGAGTCATAAAGAATTGGAATCCCCTGGCACAGAGCCACCATTCCTGCGCTATATAGCAGTTGCCATGCCTGATTGCCGCGAGGACCTGGGAATAAGCCTCTGCTACATCGCATTTAAGCTCCTCGGTCAATTGCAGGCGGGTGCGGACGAGGCGCATGGCGGCTTTATACGGCAGAATGGCGGTCTTTGCCCCCAACAGCCGGACGGGCAAGCCATGGTTATCACATTCGCCAATACCGGGCAGGACCGTCTCGCGCACCAGATTGAGTTTGTCCCAACGCTCCAGCGTTGCCGGCTCGGGACCTAACAGGCATCGTGGGGGGAAGAGGAGATTATAGGCTGCCACCATTTTGTTGCGCGCCCGGTGCTGCCAGTCTGACATCAAATCCCATATCCCCATGGCATCGTAACCACGACTATCCCAATCCAGCCAGGCGAACGAGGGCAAGCCGAACTGCGCCACTCCGCGATGATCGGGATGAGCGATTATCCCCAACCCGCCGGCAGCCTTCACTGCATCTATGAACTGTTGCGGCTGGGCGTCGCTGCCCACCACCTCTTTCGTGCCCAGTGCCAGATAGTGGTTCTTGGTTGGCGCTATCTCATAACCGACCAGCAACAACAGCCTATCATGCCAGCCCTCGTAGCCAGCATCACGCGCCGCCAGCGTGTCGTGATCGGTCAGGATGATGTAATCAAGCCCGGTATCCTGCCCCCACTTGATTATCTCCTCCGGGGCAGCGTTGCCGTCGGAAAGCGTGCTGTGGAGGTGAATTACGCCACCATAATCATAGATATTCATAGTTTAAGGGGCGAAGGAGAATGTGAAACTGGTGGTTTTTCCCTTGGAGCTTTGGCGGAAGCGCACCCGCTTGATTCCACTGGTAATCTGGGTTTCCAGTTCCCTGCCCAGCGCCGAATCGTTCATGGTGTTTTTGGCAACCATAAGCCCCGAAACCGTGCCATTCGGGTTGACCGTAAATATCATGATGATGCTGCCCCTGAGGTCCTCCTTCCTCTTGAGCATATTCTGATAGCGGATGCTGGCGCTTTGCTGCACACCTGCCAGCCCCTGGCGGATGTCGCTTTCCTCCAGAGGTGGGAAGACCGGCTCGGTGGGGGTGGTTGGCGTGGTGACTTTGGGTGCTTCCACGGTAGCCGGCTGCTTCTTGCCGGTTCTATTGGTGACCCTGGGTATAATGCCGGGCAATATGGAAGTGGGATCCTCCCCGGATGGGGTTTCGGGTGAAGTTGTTTCCGTTCCCGCTTTACCAGCGGAAGGCACGGTAACTGTCACATTCCCTTTGGTCTCCTCCTTTGGCGCCGACCCGAATGCCGAGAGAAGGATGAATATGATCACGACGACCACCACTACCGCAGCCAGCCCGATTAAAATCTCCTTCTTGCTGAAAATAGTGCGCAGGGATTCTGCAAAAGATGGGCGGTGTAGCTTGCCCCAGGGGTCGGAATAGAAAGGCTTGGGGGGAAGTTCCTCGGTGGCAGTCTCGGGGCGGGCTTGTGCCAGCGTTACCTTGGAGCCGCACAGCGGACGACCGCAGCCGCGGTTTGCCTCCCAGCACTCCAGATGGTGCACGGCACCGCAACGGGCGCAAATGCGGACTTTATCGCTGGCAGTAATTGGTTTGGCGCACAATATGCAGAGCTTGTCGGCTATAGGTGGCGCTATCATGCTGGGCAATTCCTCGGGCAATCCCTCGGATAGCAGCATGGGTGTGGGAATGATGGAGCCTTCCGGTGGAGGTGCAGCCGCAGAAAAAGGCGGGGGTGGTAATGGTTCTTCCGCAAGGGGCAGCTTTGCTGCAGATGGGACAAATTCGGTTGCTGAGGGAGCAAGCCAGCCCTCCGGTATCTCCACGGCAGTCGGTGGGGCTTCCGCTACCTTGGCTGGGGGCGGAGTGATGGTCACCGGCTGGGCAATCGGAGTGAACTGAGGTGCAGGTTGCGGCGTAACAGTTGGCTTTGGGTGGGGAGAGGGAGGCTCTGCCTGCACCGGGGGTGCAGTCGGTCGCGGACCGGGAACGGGCTTGGGTTTTGGCGCTATATAGGGCGGCGGCTTGATTGCACTTGTGACGATCGGTCTTGCCGGGACGGGCTTTGGTTTGGGTGTAACAACTGCGACAACCGGTGGTTCGGGTGGAATCGGGGGTTCTGATGCAGGTTCCGGCTTGGGAGGAACGGCAACCGCCGGTTCTGATAGCGACGCCCCGGGCATGGTTGTGGGCGGTGGCACGGCTTCGGGAGCAGGTTCCGGAGCACCCTCGGGCTCGGGTGCGGAGGGTCGGTGATAGGGAAAGGTGAGTGTGGGTTCCTGCAGCAGTGTGGGAATGGGCAGTGCCGGTGAAAGTGAACAATCCGGGTTAAAGCAGCCCCCACCCGCGCTCCATGATTCCTCCAGTTGCACCGAGCCGCACTCGGGGCAAACTGCGACCTGACACCCGATCACGATCAACAGCCCGGTGCTGGGATCCCTAAGCCCAATCAACGGTGAATTGGGTGGGACTACCAGCACCAGTGGTGACTTGTCGCCGATCTTGCTGTCTTCGTCGCTGGGGTCTTCAATCATCCGCTATTCCCGGTAAAGGAGTATTTCCACCAGAGCAGTTTAAAATCCAATAACGAGTTATCTTCCAAAGTCTCTATCTCAAGCTTGATATGAAGAAAATCCATCTTTCCCAAATCAAAAGTCTCGTCAGTAAGTTTCATAATATCATTTGTATTAAAACGAAGCGTATGATTACCCGGCATCAGTGTAAATCCCGTCACTATTTTCATCCCTGCCGGCGCATTCGGATTTGGCGCCAGCGAGCTTTCGTTGGTTAATATCTGCTCATAGCGTGTATTGTAGCCAGGGAATGGGTATTCCTTCCCCAACTCCGAAATCAAATTCACACGAACCTTGCCATTTGCCTTCACCGTATCAATATTCAACTCCATGATGCGCAAATTGAAATCGCTGCTGGTCACCGGAATCCAGCACTCCAGCACCATTTTGCTGTTGCCCTCCAGCTTTATCCCCCGCTCCGAAAACCCCGGTTCCACCAGCTTCCCGTCACAAAACCATCCCGTCGCCCCCTCATATTCCAGTGATTTATACGGCGCAGCGATTAGGAGCGACATCGGTTTCTTCTCCAAATTCACCTGTCCAGCGTCGCTTTTGGCTACAAATGAGAGGTCACCGTGTAAAACAGCACCTGCCGGATATTGATTCCATATCGCTTCCAACGGCAAGACCATGCCCTCTTTGTAAAAATCACCCGCCGCTTCCCCATAAGGACTAATTGCCGAAAAACAGGTGTAAAGCGGGAAATATGGCGGGTAGATCATAAGTACCTGCACCGGCGCTTCGCCATAAAGGAACGGATAGACCAGATGCTTGTATTTGCCGGGATCATCCATGTAGCGGTTGATCAATTCCGGCGATAAAAGAATCGCTGTGTTGTTGTCCTTCATCACCAATAGATAATCCAGCGTTGCCAGGATGGGGTCACTTCTCTCGTCATTCCGATTTTGTTCATAGACCTGAAAGCGGTCGGGATGGTTGGAAAAATATGGTATCCCATACATTTCGTGCGGTTTCATCTCTATCAATACTTTTTCATCCTCCGCCAGCAACCCGGCAGCCCACATGCTTTCCAGCAGCTTGCCCGTCTCCCTCGTGATTGGTGGCATGCCCACCCCGTGGTGGTTGAATCCGATGGTCAGCGTCTGCACCTTCGTCCACGAGGTAGCCAGCTGGGCAAAGACCAACACAAACGGCAGCATGGAAGCAACTGATAAGACTTGAACACGCGCTCTCAGCCATTTATATGACGCCACCAGCATTGCTGCCAACACTGGCAGCGCAGTCACATAAACCTGAGCGAAGTAACGGTTGGGCGCGAATCCGGCTCCCTTATCCTGCACAATGTAGAAGAGGAAGGCAAATCCCAGCACGCAGTAACCAGCCGCCAGAGCACTGGGTTTCTTCCCCCAAAACGCCCACACCACCGCCAAAGGCAAAAACCACACCAGCAGGGGATTATTCTGCCACAGCACTTTGAAGGGGAAGGTCAGGTGCGCGATGGCACTATCGGCAAGGATGGTTCGGGAATCTGCATACATGCCGGCGGCATAGTTCTCCACTACCGACATGGGATTGCCCATTTCCACATAGTTCCACACCAGCACCCCGCCCTGATAAAGTGTAACTATGAGCAGCGCAGGAAGCGCCACCCACCACTTGGTCTTGCCCTTGACAACGAGCCAGATGACCACGCCCGCAAATACCACGATGTAACTTACCGCTTCGTAACGGGTCATGGTCGCCAGCAGGAAGACGACGCTGCCCAGCCAGATAAGCCCGGGGCGCTCTCGCAGGTAAAGGATAACCAATAGACCCGCAAGTATCAAAGCGTAGAAGATGGTGTCGGTCAGCCCGCCCGAGAACGAGACCCAGAAGGGATACGGCTCCAGCAAAAGGAGCAACGCAGCCACCCAGCCACCAAGCTCGCCGGCTAGCCTCCTCCCCACCAGATAGCCCATTACCAGGGTGATAATGCCAAAGGTCAGGCTGACAGCAACACATGAGTCGTGGATGTCGCCCACCATGCCGATGACCAGACCAGCGATGTAGCTGTGCAGCGGCAGGAAATGGCTGGGTGGAAACAGGAATGGGCTATGCCAGAAGGTGTATGCCAGTGCGCCCCGCGTAGTGTCGTCAGCGGAGAGGACGATGTAACCATAATCAGCAAGGTAGCGGGAAAGCATGAGAAACGATATGGCAAGCCGGATTAGCACCAGAACTGTTATGCTGGATAAGACGGGATGGCGTTTTGCCCACTGCCAAAGCGGGCGTAACAAGGTTAACAGTTTTTCCAGCATAGGTGCTCTTCCATCACCTGAACTTGAAATCAAAGGAGGATAATCAACTTGTCTCCGGTCGTCCTATCGCAACAAGCTAAACAATCTGATATATAATAGCAAATTAAACAACGATTTGCCCTAATTAGCTTACAAAACCCAAGCAATCATAAATAGATAGGAAGCCACGATGGATATTTTGGAGAAAATTTACGCCAAGGCGAGGCAAAATCCGCGCCGGGTGGTGCTGCCCGAGGGCGAGGACGACCGCGTCATCTCGGCGGGACCGGAATGCCTGAGCGAAGGCATCGCCAGCGAAATCATCATTTGCGGCAATAAAGCCCGCATCCTTAGCCGCGCTGAAGAGATGGGCATAGAGATAGGGTCCTGCCGCATCGTTGACCCGGCGGATTACAGCCGCATGCCCGAGTTCGTCGCCGAGTATGTCAAACTGCGCGGCGCCAAGGGCATGACGGAGGAGGAAGCAACCAAACTCCTGCACCACCCTATCTATTTTGGCGTGATGCTCGCGCACATGGGCGAAGCCGATGGCGTGGTTTGCGGCTGCACCCATCCCACCGCCGATACCGTGCGCGCCGGTCTTCATCTGGTGGGGTGCTGCACGGGATGCAACACGGTGAGCAGCTTCTTCATTATGGTGCTGCCGCACAAAAACTTTGGTGCTGGCGGCGTGCTGATCTATGCCGATTGCGCAGTGCTGCCCAACCCCAACCCCGAGCAGTTAGCGGATATCGCCATCGCAGCCGGGGACAACGCCAAACGCTTTTTGGAAACCGACGCCAAAATAGCCCTGCTCAGCTTCTCCACCAAGGGCAGCGCCAAGGCAGCCGACCCCGACAAGGTCATTGCTGCACTTGCGCTGGTTAAATCGCGCCGTCCCGACCTGCTGGTGGATGGCGAGCTGCAGGCGGATGCCGCGCTCATCCCCACCATTGGGCAGAAGAAGGCGCCCGGCAGCACGGTGGCTGGTTCCGCCAACACACTCATCTTCCCCGACCTGGACGCCGGCAATATCTGCTACAAAATTACCGAACGCCTGGCGGGAGCACGGGCTATCGGTCCCATCCTGCAGGGGCTTGCCATGCCCATCAACGACCTTTCACGGGGTTGCTCGGCGCGCGATATCGTGGATGTTACCGCGGTAACCGTGGTTCAATGCGATTGACATTCACCGCTGGACAGTTTGTACGGCAAGATAAACAGGTCAGATGTACGGGTAAGGCATGCCTTACCCGTACTATTATTGCTGTGTTGTAATGTGATTAGGCTGAATATATAGGCTAAGCAAGGGAACATCGCCTCTGCTTTTTTCATAATCAGACCAGTAGGGGCGCAATATATTGCGCCCTTACTGAAATCAGATCCACCTTTACACATCAAACACGATGCGGAGCCTATGGCGTTTGCCCGGCGTATGTTCCCAGCGAAACATGCTGTAGGTGACCGCCTTGACCTCATTGCCGAGGAATTTTGTGTCTGGGCTGACCTTCCCCCACCCCACCCCGGCTTTGATCATATTTTTACTGATTTCAATTAAGGGGAAGGAGAGGGGGACCAGCCCCTTGGCCCCAAATAAATAGAGCAGATGGTTGAGGAATATGATAGGCAACTCCTCCGGGGCGTCTATGGGGATGGACAGAAATGATGTCTGGTAATGCGGCACGGTGTGCAGGTCTAGCATGGTGGCGAACATCCCCAAAGTTGCACCGCGCAACAGGTCTGCTGTGGTGTCGGCACCCACATTGATTCCGAGATCGGCGGTGGTGGCAAAGCGTCGCACGGTAAATGGCTTGCTCATGGCTGGATTTTAGCAAAAAATCAAGCCCCCAACGTGGGGGCTTGATCGTGATGGTGGGTCTATATTCCCACCAGATAATTCGCCAGCAGTTTGCTGCACTCCGAGGGCGAAAGCACCTTGCCCTCGCATATTACTCTGCCATCAATGGCTACCACAGGAGAGTTGGGAAAACTCCCCTGGAGGTCAGGCTTATCGTTATTTCCTTTTAAAACCACTTCAGCCGGAAATTCCATATTCAACACGGCTTGTTCCATATTCTTGTGCAGCGATTTGGCAGCGGTCTCCTGTCCGCCAATTATTTCAATCCGCATTGCCCCCCCTTCCAGGCTTTCGCCTGCATTACCTATTTATGATGACTCTTGCCCGGAGGGACTTTACAGATTAATTATACACGATTTTTAGACGGACGCAAATATGAATTGACACTTTAGAAAACGCTGATGTGCAGATGTTTTTTACAGATAGGGCTTTTGGTTGATGTGCCCCCAGTACTTCTCCATATCACGCATGACATTAACCAGCTCGCGAAAGCCAATGGGCTTGATGATATAGGAATTAGCCCCCAGCACATAGCTCTTGAATATCTCATCCTGATTGGTGGTGGTGGAAAGCATCACGATGGGGACTACCTTGAGGCGCTCATTATTCTTGAGCACAGATAGGACTTCAAAGCCGTCCATGCGCGGCATCTTGATGTCCAGGAGGATTACATCGGGCACATAGGGGGGGGCGGTCTCGCCGAAGAGGAGTTTGAGAGCCTCGCTGCCGTCCTTGCTCCAGGTGACAGTGGATTGGGTATCCAACTGCTCCAGCGAGCGCATGATGATATCAGCGTGCTCGGGCGTATCCTCCACCAGCAGGATCTTTAATGGTCTTCTTCTAATCGCGACTGTCATCTTTTCCTAGATGTTATTTTACCATTAAAATAAGACAGGGTTGCTTGGGGAGTTATAGCTGGCTAGAAAATCTGATTTCTTGGATGGAATAACTGGGTAGTCCGGTTTGAGGTTTACCTTTTGCTAATATTCTACAGCACAACACAGCTATTTATTAACGAGGAGATATTCGCCGGCGGCATATTGATGGTGTCATCCAGCACCCCTCCACCCATAACGAGGACAGGATCAGCACCCAGAAATTGTTGGAGCGCTCCGTTAGTATCCCGCCCGATGCAGAAATTCCCCGGGAGCCAATATGGGTGCCATCCACTGAATTGGAAGAGCTTACGGACAGGGTTTTAGCGCTGCTGGCTGATAAAGCAAATAACTAGTATTCCCTTCCCACCACATAGGCACACCAGGCTGCCAGTAATCCCCGGGCTTTATTATCGGGCAGGTGCTCCAGGCGTGCCAGGGCGCTTTGAGCGTATTTATCAGCCAGTTCCTTCCCCCGCCGCAGCCCCCCGCTGCGCTCTATGATCGTAACTGCCTCGGCAACTCCCGTGGCATCCAGGTCGTCCTTGCCCACCAATTGAAGCAATCGGGCACGATCGGATGAGCCGGCATTGACTAAAGCATGCAGCAGCATCACGGTTCGCTTGCCTTCGCGAAGATCCGAGCCCACCGGCTTGCCCAGCGTCTTCTCATCGCCGGTGATGCCCAATATGTCATCGCGCAGCTGGAATGCCATGCCTGCCTCGCCGGCGGCACGCCGCAATTCCATGGTCCAAGGGTGGCGCAGATCGGGGTTCCCGAGAGCTATGGCTGCCCCTGCCCAGGCGCAGTAACCCATCAAAAGCGCGGTCTTGCGATAGAGCATCTGCAGCACCTGCTTCTCGCTCACCTGCTCCAGGGGGAGGAGGGAGAGGCTGATATCCTCCGCTTCGCCGTCCAGCAGCCCCGGCAAGAGAGACCGTTCCATGCGGCGCACCAGCGCCAGTTTAAGGTTGTCATCGGTATTGACCAGTGTGAGGAGGTCAACCGCGGCGCCATGCACCGCATCGCCTGCCAGAATCGCCAGTGAAAGCCCGTAATGAACCGAGGTGGGAACATCCAATCCCATCTCGGCACAGGATTTTTCGGAGATGAGCTTGTGCACGGTGGGCTTGCTCCGGCGCAACTCGTCGCGGTCAATGATATCGTCGTGGATCAGAGTCCATGTGTGGAAGAGTTCCACGGCAGCAGCAGCAGGCAGGGCAGCCTGCTCGTTACCGCCACATACTACGTTGCACAGCAGCAGCAGGATGGGACGAAGCCGTTTGCCGCCACCCGATTGGTACGCCAGCGCACCACTGCGGAGGTGCAAGTTCCGTAACAGGGGCAGCCTTCCCCCCCGATGCAGCCAGGGTTCCACTAAATCGCGCAGCCGCTCCGATTCCGCCCAAAACTCCTCCAGCGTCGCCCTATTCATCGTCGTCCTCTTCCTCCGCATCCTCCGTAGCAAAATCCTCCGCTTCCCAGCCCTCCTCCAGCTTCTTAACCAGAATTTGCGTTCTGTCCTCGGCTTCCCGCAAGAGCTCCTGCGCCAGTCGCGAAAGCTCCACGCCTTCCTCAAACAGCCCAAGGTTGTCCGCCAAAGTCCTGCCGCCCTTCTCCAACTCCGCCACTATCTTTTCAAGTCTGGCAATGATCTTTTCAAACTCCGAAAGTTCAGCCATGGTTACTCCTTCTTGCCTTGGTCAATTACCTCGCGTTTGCCATCGGCGAACACGATGGAAAGTTCTTCCCCATCCGCCACTGATGCCGCGCGGGGGCGGGGATTGCCATCGTTCCCCTCCACCAGCGAATAGCCGCGCTCCAGCACCGCCTGCGGCGCCATCGCCTGGATGCGGCTCAGGTATTCCCCCATCTTTGCATCAAACTGAGGCAGCAGGATTTTATCGGGTGCCCGTTCCCGCAAACGGTGGCGCAGGTTCTCCACCGCCTGCTCCTTCATGGTGACCTCCAGGCGCAGGTGCTGGATGTTCAGCTCCTTCTTAAGCGTCATGAATCCTACTATTGTATCCTGCAAAGCCTGCCGTGTTGCGTTGTAAAGAGATGTGCTGATATCGTAAAGGCGTTCCTCCCGCTCCCGGGCAAGCGGCACCATCAGCTCAGCTGCCATGGAGGGTGTGGCGGCGACCACATCAGCGGCGTTTTCCACCAGCGGGTGGTCTATCTCGTGCCCCACCGCGGCGACCACCGGCACGGTGCAGGCAGCCACCGCCCGCACCACCGCTTCATCATCAAAGCACGATAGATCCTCCGCCGAGCCACCCCCCCTTCCCACCATGACGGCATCCACCATGCCCTGCACCGCGCGCAGCGCCTCCACGATCTCTGCAGGAGCCTCCTCGCCCTGCACCCGGCATGGCGCGATGATAATAGAGATGGAGGGGTCACGGCGGCGGGCGATGCGCAGGAAGTCCCGCACCGCGGCGCCCGTGGGGGAGGTGACCACACCAACAATGCGAGGATGGGTGGGAAGAGGACGCTTGCGCTCAGGGGCGAACAGACCCTCGGCGGCGAGCTTGCGATAGAGCTCGCGGCGTGCAGCCTCGGCATCGCCCAAGCCCATGGGGATGACCTTGCTGACCAGAAGCTGGTAGCACGACTGCCCAGGGTAGGTGGTCAGGGTGCCGTAACAGCGACAGACGATGCCATCGCGCAGGTTGCGGGCGCCGGCTGCGGGGACTCCGGAACGGAAGATTACGCAGCGCAGGCTGGCTCCTTCATCCTTGAGGTTGAAGAAGACATGCCCGGAGCTGGGTCGGCTGAGGTTGGAGACTTCACCCTCTATGAGCAGTGGGTAGGGAAAGGTGGACTCCAGCAGGCTGCGGATGAGGGCACTGACTTCGGAGGGGGAAAGCGCGGTAGGGATGGCTGACGGCTGGGGTTTGACCTCATCTGCCGGTGTGGATTCCTCGGGCGGGCACGATTCCATTGTCGGAGGGGCTCCCTCATCGGGAGAAGACTCGGTCGGCTTGGGTTCCTCTTCAAACTGGGAAAACAGATCAAACATGGGAGAATTATATCCTATTACTGTAGGGACGGACATTAATGTCCGTCCGGACTGACCTTAAGGTCAGTCCCTACATAGGCTTACAATAATGATTTTCGAAAGTCATCCTTAAGATATTCAAGCGAACCTAAATACGGATACGAAATCCAATCCGTTGTTAATCCCCACCGTATTGGGTTTTCCAGGATGTATTTTATTAAGGTTATTGTGTCTTCCTCCTTTCGCAGCACTCTATCAAAGTAAGATCTTTGCCATAATTTAGTACCCTTTGTTTTCTTGTAATCAAAAGCCGTAATCTGCTTATATATCCTCACGAATTCCTTTAGGTCACTGTGTTCATCACCCTCTAAAAGCAGGTGAAGGTGATTGGGCATAAAACAATAAATTACCACCAAAAACCGGTATTTTTGCGAGGTATTAGACAGAGTTGAAAGCATCATTTCAAAATTCCAATTATCACCGCTGAATGCATTTTTCTCTACTGTGTGAATCGTAATGTGATAACGGTAAGCCCCTTGATAACTGAAAGAAGGCATGCGAGCGCATTTCTTTCGAGCGTAAAGGGAATCCTCTCTAAAATGCATGTTTTGATTATAGAACACAAATTAGGACTGTAGGGACGGACATTAATGTCCGTCCGGACTGACCTTAAGGTCAGTCCCTACAGGATTAGTGCTACAGTCGCAGTTTGGAGGGGGTGCGGGATGGACTATAAATCTTCCGGGGTGGATCAGGATAAAGCCAACCGTCTGGTCACCGAAATCAAGCATCTTGCCGCCACCATCACCTACCCCGACTTTGGTGTATAAATCTAGCAAACCATGCCGGGAGTAGCAGGACTATGATCAAGTTGTTTTAATCAAAGCGATTATCAGTATGCCCACTTCGTTTCCCTTGTATCAGGCTTAATCCTTGCCAAGGTAGATGGGCAGAGGTTTACCCTCCTGTGTGGCTGTTATAATTGCCTCGGTGATGTCGGTACATCCGCCGCCATGTAATCGCTGAATTATATGAGTTTCAGGGCGTCCGATTATCAAACCCAATTTATCCATAAGAAAACCTGGATCTCCCGCCAATGTCCCTTCGGTTGCGATACGGTCTTCATCAGGTCTGAGTATCAAAACCTGTGTGTATTTCATCCCCCGGGGCAGGAAGGAATCCTCGACCAGTTCAGGTGCCAGCCCTCCCAGCATGTAGATGTGTGAACCTTCTGGAAGCCGACTGATGAGTGCTTTAAAGGTATCAAAAGTCACACGATAGTATTCCGATTTTTCCTTTGTCACATCCACCAAAGCCAGGATCTGCCTTGCACCCCACAGGTTAAGACCAATTAAGAGTACAAAAAAAGCAGACCAGCAGAATAGTTTTGGCTTAATCGCAATGATCGCCGTTATACCTATCCCAACAATAATGCCCGTGAAAGCTGCCACCGACTGCAGATGAATCCATCCTCTGAACCCGTTCATCTGTGCGGAAATAGCCGTGATAAACCATAGAAAGCCCAGTGCAAGATAGATGGTCAGCAGTTTTCTTTTATCCTTCATTATCAACCAGGGGATGGTTAGGAATCCGACGGTCAGCACGATTTGGACTATGTATTCCCAGCCTTGTGCCACGGTAATATCCAGCGGGAAGAATGTTTGCACCAGCCCCAGGTATAGGTTTTGTGGATAAAGAAAGCAACTCAGATCATAGGAGGTGACTTCAACTATCTGTGAGTAGCCCACGATCAATATTCGCAACAGGAGCATTGCAAACACCGGCAACAGCGGAAACAGGCGACAGATTCTGTCCCGTAACTTGGACTTTGGATAATTCGCCCAATCCACGGCGATAAGTGCAGGCAGGAAGAAAAGCCAACTTTCTTTGCAAAGTGAAGCGCCGAACAAAGCGATCGCACTGCCCCAATAGGGACATTTTTCCAAACCAGAGCGGGAGCGGAGACCCCATGCCAGGGCAAGCACCAGAAATCCCGACGCCAGCTCATCCTGGAAGGCGCTGGAGATGAAGCCGGGAGCACAAAATGACACTGGAGAAAGGATGTAGAGAATGTAGGCGACCAATCCCACCATTGTGCTGTGCAGCCTTTTACCCAGCAACAACACTGCAAACGCTGTCGCCAGGTGCACTAAATATCCAATTACATGGTAGGGCAAAGTATTCAAGCCGGCGAACAAATAAATGATGCCGGTAAGCCCAAACCCCAGGGGGCGCCAGAATGATTTGTAATGGAATGTGAAGATGGAGAATGGATCGGTGCGCAGATGTGGACCCTGCCGCAGTATCTCAAAATCGTCATGGATGAAGAAGGTGCCGAAAAGGGGCAAGAGTTCATAGATATTGATGAGCGTTGCGATAACCGCGACCAGCAATAGAATTTTTGTGGGATTTAATCGATTGAATTTCATAGCGTTATAATGTCACAGATGGATAAACGGTTATCGCCTCTCCTATGAGATTCACATCATTCCAGCATTCTCACTGTTATTGTTCCACATTACTTGATCGCTAATTCCCCATCCAGCCAGGGCGCCAGCACCTCCGGTAATAGCACAGTGCCATCTGCCTGCTGGTAGTTCTCGTAGAGAGCGATGATAGTGCGCCCCACCGCCAGCGCACTCCCATTCAGCGTGTGGGCGAACTTCGGCTTTCCGCCACCCGTCGGACGATAGCGCAACCCCATGCGCCGTGCCTGATAATCGCTGAAGTTGGAGCAGCTGCTTATCTCGCGATATTTACCCTCACTTGGTATCCAGACCTCCAGGTCATAACATTTGGCGGCGGAGAAGCCCAGATCCTTGCTGCAGAGGTTCATCACCCGGTAGGGCAGCCCCAGCAGTTGCAGGATGTGTTCGGCGTCGGCGGTCAGTTCCTCGTGGTGGCGCCAGCTATCCTCGGCGGGGACGATGCGCACGATCTCCACCTTCTCAAACTGGTGCTGCCGCATCAGCCCGCGCTCATCGCGCCCATAGGTGCCGGCTTCGCGGCGGAAGCACGGTGTGTAGGCAGTGAGCAGCAGGGGCAGGTCCTTCTCCTCCTGGATTTGCTCGCGGTAAAGGTTGGTGAGGGGCACCTCGGCGGTGGGGACGAGATAAAGCTCGCCATCGTGTGTTTTGTATAGATCGTCCTCAAACTTGGGGAGCTGTCCGGTGCCTTCCATGCAGTCCGGGCGCACCAGGAAGGGCACGCAGGTTTCGCGATAGCCGAGCTTGCCCGCCTCGGTTAGGAAGAAGTTGACCAATGCACGGGATAGCCGCGCCGCCATGCCCTTGAGCACGCAGAAGCGGCTGCCACCGAGCCTGGCGCCGGCGTCAAAATCCAGGGTGCCGGTCTTCTCGCCTATCTCCCAGTGCGGCTTGGGTGGAAAGCCAAACTCCCGCGGCGTGCCCCAGCGCCGGACCTCCACATTGTCCTGCTCGCCCTCGCCGAGGGGGACAGAATCGTGCAGCATGTTGGGGATGGTGAGCAGGATCTGGCGGATTTTATTTTCTATCTCAATGATTTCTGATTCTAGATCTTGGATGCTTCTATTCTTATTCTCAATTCTTTTTATCAGTTCATTTAGATCACGCGGCACGTTATCATCTTTTTCTGGTTCATATCCATAAAAGCTAGATGTATCAGCTACAAGTTGAACAAGCTCCTTATTGGTTCTCTTTGACTGACTAATTCCTTTGTTTGCGTCATTATGCCTATATCTGTATTCTCCAATATCCTTTTCAATGCTTTTTCTTCGTTTCATCAAGCTAATTATCTCCACCTGCTCATCGCTAAGCGGGTAGCCTTTGGTAGCAGCATTTTTCTGTACCAATTCAAAATTATCTTCCACATATTTAGGATCAAGCATAGTTCGCCCCTGTGATTACCTTATTCTTCCTAGCAGCCTGCTTTGACTTGTTATTTTCTATTTCTCCTTGGCTCTTTGTTCCTGCAATTCCTTTAAGGCTTTTACCTGATACGCTGCATTCTCTGCAATAATCCCCAATTTCTTGTAATTACCTGTCATTCCATTTAGGTTTAGTCCAACATCTGGATAAAGCTTATTCAAAGCTTCGGCGATTTTCTGCAGACGGTCAATTTCGTTATCTGAAAGTTTAGAATTTTGAAGCGTGGCTAGATATTCCAGAGCCAATTGTTGAATTATTGAATAATCTTTTATTCCTTCAGCGATACTTTCGTCTAGGGCTTTATTAGCTTCCTCCATGGATGCTTTGGCTTCAGCTTCATAATCTTTTACTTGAGCGAAACTAGCATTCATTACAATTGTTAGCATCACTAAAATGACTTTCCACACCTAAATCATCTCCCATCAATCAATGAATGGTAGCACATATGGCTCAGAGCTCTTCAATTACCGAACGGTAAAGCTCCGCCACCTGCCGCGCCACTCCGTCCCAGGTGCGCTCCTTGCTCAGCGCCAGCCCCCGGTTAATCAGGCTGTCGCGCAGGATATTATCCGATAGCAGCAGACGCAGATGTTCGGTGATCTCCTCCTCATCCTCCGGGTTCACGATGACCGCGGCGCTGCCCCCCGTCTGCGGTAGGGCATTGGCATAGGAGATCAGGCACGGCACGCCCAGCGCCTGCGCCTCCGCCACCGGCAAGCCGAAGGTCTCCATCAGGCTCACCTGGGCATAGACCCGCGCACTGTGATAGAACGCGCTGATGTCCTCCTCGCCCACCGCACCGGGCAGGTGGAACTGCTTCTCTATACCGAGTGAGACTGCCAGCCGTTCCAGCCCGGCATCGCGGAAGCCGTGCGGGTTGCCGGCAAGCACCAGATGATGCTGGTTGCGCAGCGCGGCGGGCAGCTTGGCATAGGCACGAATCAGGCGGGGGAGGTTCTTGTGCGGCTTGGCGTTGCCGATGTAGAGCACGAAATTATTGGGCAGATTGAACCTCTGGCGCACTTCATCCACCTCGGTGCGGGTGGGGACATGCAGAGAAGTGCGCGCCGCCTCGCCTATCATCACCAGTTTATCGGCGTAGGCGGGGAAGTTGCGCGCCACCTCGCCCAGGGTGAAGTTGGAGATGCAAATCACCTTGCGGGAACGCCGCAGCGTGGAGTTGATGGTGCGCAGGAAATACTGCTTAAATAGACCATTGCAATAGCCCGGTATCATGGGATAGAGATCGTGGATGGTAGAGATGAGCGCCGCCTTACCGCAGGCGGGGGCATTGAAATGCGAATAGTGATAGATATCGGGCTGCCATTTGCCCCATGGCTTGGACATGGCGAACGCTGCATGCTGCCATAGTGACAGGAATCCGGCACCCGAGGTGAATTGCACACCCCGCACCGATTCGTCGGAGAAGCCGGGGGGGACGACCAGACCGAGGCGTATATCCGGCTCCACGCGACCTAGCCCCCGCGCCAGTTCCAGCGAATAAGTGTAAAGCCCGCTGGGGCGATCCCGACGCACAAACCGGAGGTCAAACGCGACTTTCATAGAGGATTCACACCATATTATAACGCCTGTGGGTTGTCAACCAACATGGCACAGAAGCCACGACAAGAGTGTCGTGGCTACAATGTCATCAAATGTAAGTAGCTGCAACACTCCTGTCGCAGCTTGCATGAAACTACCATAAGACAGTCCATTGTGTAGCCGAGTCGCCCCCGGCTCTGTGACCGTGCCATGCGTTGTAGCGGCAACCCTCTGCGGTTGCCGTGCGATTGAACGGGAATAACGGCAGGCATGGAAGCCTGCCGCTACAAATTGATTCCAGATGTAGCAGAGCCACGCCGTGGGCGGCGTGGCTACAGAATCATCGTTTTTCTACCTATTTGCCCATGGCGATGCGGTAAGTATCGGTGGCTATCACCAGTTCCTCATTGGTGGGGATGACCAGCACCCGGACTTTGCTTGCGGGCAGGCTCACATCAGCCTCACTGCCGTGGGGCAGCCCCATGTTCTTCGGCTTATCCAGCACGATGCCCAGGAATTCCATATCGTCCATGATGTATTCGCGCAGGATGGGGCTGTTCTCGCCGATGCCCGCCGTGAACACGACGGCATCCAGCCCGCCCATCGCTGCAGCATAGGCGCCGATATACTTTTTGATGCGGTATGCCACCAGCCTAAAGATGAAGATGTCCTCGGCGTTGCCGGCTTTAACCCCATCCTCCACTTCGCGCATATCGTTGGATTTACCGCTCAGCCCCAGTATCCCCGACTTCTTGTTGAGCATGTTGTTGACCTCGTCGGACTTCATACCCAGCCGGTCTATGCAGTCAAAGATGATGGCGGGGTCTATATCGCCGGAGCGGGTGCCCATCACCAAGCCTTCCAGGGGGGTGTATCCCATGGAGGTGTCCATGCTGATGCCGTCCTTCACCGCCGCCATGCTGCAGCCGTTGCCCAGGTGGCAGGTGACTATCTTCAGCGCCTTTAACTCCTTGCCCAGCATCTCGGCAGCACGATGCGATACATAGAGATGGCTGGTGCCGTGGAAGCCGTAGCGCCGAATGCGATGCTTGGTATACATCTCCATAGGCAGCGCATAGAGGAAGCTGGTCTTGGGCATGTTGGAGTGGAAGGCGGTGTCAAACACGGCGATATTGGGTTTGCCGGGCATAATCTTTTCCGCCGCCTCTATACCCTTTATATTGGCGGGATTATGCAGCGGCGCCAGCGGCACGCACTCGCGTATCTTCTCCATCACTTCATTGTTGATGAGGACGCTGGCGGTGAATTTCTCGGCGCCGTGCACTACACGATGCCCAATGGCGACGATCTCGTCCATGCTCCGGATGACGCCCAGTTGGGGGTCGGTGAGCAGGCTGACCACGCGGGAGATGGCGGAACTGTGGTCGGGGATGGGCTCCACATTCTTGTATTTGCTGTTGCCGGTGCGCTGGTGGTTGACGATGCCGTCCTCTTTGCCCACCCGTTCCAACAGCCCCTTCGCCACCACTGTGCCGGAGGGCATTTTAATGAGTTGATATTTGACCGACGAAGAACCGCAGTTAAGAACCAGTATGTTGTTCATCCAGCTAAAGCCTCTATTCTAGTTAAATGTAGTGTCAATCAGTCACGACGGTATGGTGGGACGCCGCTATCGTAGAGGTCGCCGCCGTAGGTGTCGTTGATGACGATGGCGGGGAAATCCTCCACGGTAAGGCGGCGGATGGCTTCGGCACCCAGCTCCTCGTAGGCGATGACCTGGGCGGCTTTGATGCGCTTGGCAAGCAGTGCCCCGGCGCCTCCCACTGCGGCGAAGTATATCGCCCCAAACTTCACGATGGCATCGCGCACATCCTTATTGCGCTGCCCCTTGCCTATCATGCCGCGCAGCCCGTGCTCAATCAGCAGCGGGGCATAGGCGTCCATGCGGTAGCTGGTGGTGGGTCCCGCCGAGCCAATGGGCGTGCCGGGACGGGCGGGGGTCGGTCCCACATAGTAGATAACCTGGTCCTTAATCTCCACCGGCAGGGGTTTGCCCTCCTGCAGGAGGTCAAACAGGCGCTTGTGGGCGGCATCGCGACCGGTGAGCATGGTGCCGCTGATGAGGACGCTGTCGCCGGTGTGGAGCTTCTTTATCGTCGCAGGATCAAGCGGCGCAGTGATGCGAATGGGTTCGGACATAGAGCTGACCTTCGTTTTTTAAGATGCTATGAATTAGTGAATTATATCACAAAGTTGGATTTATGGCTGTTAAATGATTTATAGAAGTGAATATGGATTACAAAAATCCCCGGCTATTGCCGAGGATTTTTCTCCAAACAGACCAAGCCCTTATTTAGTAGCTTGAAAAACACAATCGCCATAATAATCTTCATCGGTATCAACCCAGCCTTCATACCAAACAGTCTGCACCTCCCATCCACCATTAGGCGGTCTCACGATCTGATACCCTATCCAATACAGATAGTAAGAAGTCTCATCATGACCCCAAACTAAAGTTGGATTCGGAGTAGTAGGACCCCAAATATATTCTTTTACAGGTTTACCAGATGGGGGGGGTAGGAACTGGTTCGGCAACAGCCCAAAGATCACATTCACCCCAGAATGGAACATAACCAGACACACCTTCGGCAGAGATAGATATATATACCGTATAATCGTAAAGATTGTCTGTAATGGAAATGGGGTCTTTGTGGTTTTCCTGGGTGCAGCCTGTGATAAGCACGAACACGAAGATGGCGGCGATAATAAATATTGTTCTCATCATTCACCTCCTTTCAGGTAGCTGTAAGGCTGGTTAATGATAGAAAGAGCGCAGTTTTCCCAGACTGGAAGGCTCTACACCTGTAAAACTGTCGTAATACGAAATCCAGGATTGGCTGCAATCTGAGATGTATAATCTATTAGTAATTGAGACAATCCCAACTGGTCCACTAAGTTGCCATGGCAAAGGACCACTCTGACCGAACATGCCAATAAAACTGCCAGTAAGTGAAAAGTATTTGACCCGTTTAAGATAGTAGTCAGTTACATAGACTACGTTATTTTCACCTACGCAAACACCTCTAGCATCTTTAAACTGATTCGGTTGTATGCCATAGCTGCCGAAATTGCCCAGGTAATAGCCGTTGGCATTGAAATAGACAATGCGGTAGTTTGCTGTATCACAAACATATACATTGCCATTAGGGGCAATGTCGATTCCTTTGGGATTATTCAGCGTAACCCCGGGACCACCATAGAATGCATCAAGATAGCTACCGGAAGCGGTGAAATACTGCACCCGATCATTGCTACAATCAGCCACATAGACATTCCCCCGCGAATTGACCGCCACCCCACGCGGTGAATTGAATTGTCCGCTGCCTGAACCTGCACTTCCCCAACCGCCAATATATGAACCGGATAATGTGAAGTACATTATGCGATTATTATCAGCATCAGTTACTATTACATTGCCGATGGATGAAACAGCAATTCCTTCGGGCCAGCGGAATTGCCCGGGATTGGTACCGGTGGTTCCCCACATTCCCAGAAAATCGCCTTCCGGAGTGAAGTATTGCACCCGATTGTTGTAAGTATCAGCTACATAGATATTGCCACCGGGCGAAATAGCCAGATAGTCCTGATACTTAAACTGACCCTGTCCATAACCTTCACCACCGAAATAATCCACATAAGCAAAACTGGCAATACATAAGCCCATGGAAACGGCAATTATCAGCGCTATCCTTCTCATTTTTATTCTCACCTCCTCTTTTTGATAATACCTATACATATTTTACCACAAATCCAAAGTCAACACCTATATTTCACTAAATACGATTATACTAGCTTAAAATTGCTTCAAATCTATATTAAAATCAGCAACAGGTTTATTCATTGTCCACTATTCTATTAACATTGAGGCTGAAATGACCAAACTCGTTCTAATTCTTTCACTTCTAATCTCCACTCATGTTTTTACCTACCAATCGGCGCTGACCGATTTCTACCTGGGGGATGTGGAGAAAGCCCGGCAGGGCTTCACCGCCGAGCTGACCGGCACGCTCGCCGGGGACGCCTATTACAATCTGGCGGCGGCGCTCTATGTGGATGGCAAATACAGCGAGATGCGTGACCTTTTGCAGGCGGCGGGCAAAGCCAAGGCACCGGGCGAGATCTTCATCCTGCTGGGCGATTCCTATCTATACGAGCGCAATGATGAGGGCAAGCTCAGCCTGACCAATGCGGGCAAAGCCAACGACATGTTCAACCGGGCGCCCAAGACCGTGCTCACCGATTACAGCAAAGCGGTGGTGCTCTATATACAGGGGTCGTATGGCGCGGCATGGGACAAGCTTAAGGACTATGTGACCAATCCGGCATGTCCATCCAGTCTGCTGGCATTGGCGGGCATGACGCGCCAGGCGCAGAAGAAGGAGACCGAGGGGCTGGAGCTGATCACGCAGGCGGTGAAGCGGGACGATGCGCCTACATCAGTTCTCGTCGCCTATGCCCGCATGCTGGATGAGCTGGGGCATGCTCCCGAGGCGAACCTGGCGATAGGTCGTGCCACCGCCCGCCCCGATGCCAAGCCCTATGCTGATACTCTGATCCCTATCTGCGACAAGACCATGGCGGCTGATTCCGGCTTGACCAGCAAGATCGCCCGTGCCGAACTGGCGCTGTGGAAGCAGGACGCGGCGAGCGCGCTCAACGCGTTGGCATCAGCCGGCAACTCCGATCCCTCTGTGCTCTTGCTGCGCGGGGTGGCGCTGGGGCTGCTCTCCCGCTATCAGGAGGCAAAGGACAATCTGGAGGCAGCGCTCAGGAATAATCCCCCCAAGGAGATGGTGGGCAAGATCAAAGCGCAGTTGTTGATCATCTATTTCCGTTCCTCCAATCCAAATGGTTTATACACGATGCTGGAGCAGGAGGCATCGGCTTTTTACGGCGGCTTCCCCTCCGCTTTCCCCCGCCCAACTCTTCTGGACGGTGTGTGGTTCCACGATGGGCTTAAACCGATGGAGGACTGGCTCGCCAACATCAACAGCTCCAGCCCCACCGACGCGCGGGCGGCGCTTAACCTGGGCATGGTGCTGGCGCTGGAGGGCAAATACCCCGATGCAGTGCGGGCGCTGGCGGACGGCATGAACCGCCTGAGCAGCAGCACCGCGGATGATGCCAAGCAGAAGTATGAACTCTACAAAAAGATCTACGATTATATAGCCAACAAGCCAGGTCTGGAACTGCCCGACCTCTTCGGCAAGGGGATTGCAGCGGGAACACATCTTATCGGCATCAACTTCAACCCGCCATGGCTATCCCATGAATTTCTATACTATCTGCCGTAATAATGCAACCGGGTGAATAATAAGTTGATGTTATAATAGCGTCCCGCCTAAAGGAGGCTCAAGTTGAAGAAAGCCCTGGTCATCATTGTGGTCATTGCCGCAGCCCTGCTGGCAGGATGTTCTGCCGGCGCCCCGGGCGAAACCCCCGAAGGGGCATACCGCGCCTTCATCAAGGCTCTCTTGGATAAGAACTATGAGGAGCTATATGGCTGGCTGGATAAGCCCACGCAGGATCTGCTCAAGGATTCCGCCGAAGCACTCATCCGGCTGGATGGCATGCCGCAGGCGCCGGGCAACCTCCCGGGCGGCGAGGATCGTGCCGTGCTTACCAAGGCAGCCAAATCGGAAGAGCCGGGCAAGGCGCTGCTGGGGGCTTTCTTCACTGCGCATCCACTGGCATATAATGAGGAGCAGAAGCGCGGCAGCGAGCCGGAAAAGTCCGAGATCAAGGGTGAGACCGCGACAGTGACCACCAAAGGCGGCGAGGAGATCAAACTGGTAAAGGAGCAGAGCGGCTGGAAGGTCACCTCGCTCAAAATGATACTCACCGGCTTGAAGGAGCAGATTGATGCAACCATAGCCAAATCAGCGGTTCCCCCCAAACCGGCGGATACGCCCGAAGCGGCATTTGCTGAACTAGTCACCACCCTGAAGAGCGGGAACTACGATACGCTTTATTTCATGCTAGATTCCGGGACGCGCAAAGGGCTGGATGATCTGGCGCAGATGAGCCAGAAGATCGCCAAGGTGGTGGAGGATAACCCTGACAACAAGGAACTGGCAGGATTCTGGCAGAGCTACAAATATCTGAAGGCTGCCCGCAACGGTCGCGAGGTGCTGGTGGCGGTAATGATGCGCTATTCAAAGCCGGGCAGCATAGAGATTGCGGGTGCCACCCTTGCCCAGCCGGTGGTCGGCGAAGCGGGCAAGGCTCCCGCAGCGCCGGTAACGCCCCCCGCCGATGTGGTCACCCTAAAGACTGCTGCCGGCGAAGAGATACGCTTCATCAAGGAGACCAGCGGCGATAAAGCCGGCTGGCATACCGACTTCCTGCTGGGCGTAGTAAAAGCCGCATGTGACGACTTTCGCCCCTGGGCGGCTAAGGTCTGACCAAACCGTAATGGCAATTCCAAAGGCAGGCACGCCTGCCTTTTTTCGGAGGTAATGGCAAGATAGAATCCGCCGCACTGCAGGTGATCCTGCTCCGCTTCACGCCGGAGCCGCTGGCAACGGTTGCGCTGGCGGCGCGGCTTTGCTATCTCAAAACCAATATCGCCGAACTGGCAGCGGGTAAAGACCTATTCCAATATAACGATTTAGTGCGCAATGTGGTGGAGCGTGGGCACGAATCCGTGCTGGAGCATGTCAGCTTCACCTTTGGGGTGGCGGGGCTAAGCCGGGCGGCGAGCCATCAGCTGGTGCGCCACCGCCTGGCATCATATTCACAGCAATCGCAGCGCTATGTGCGTTACGATGAGATTGCGCCGGTCATCCCCCCCTCCATCACCCAAAGCCCCGAGGCGCTGGCTGCCTTCACTGCGGCGATGGATGCTAACAAATCGGCTTATGCCAAACTAATAGAGTTGGGTGTTCCCCCCGAAGATGCCCGCTATGTGCTGCCCAACGCCACACCCACCCAAATCATGATTACGATGAATGTCCGCGAGCTAAGGCACTTCTTTAAGATGCGCCTGTGCACCCGCGCGCAGTGGGAGATAAGGGATTTGGCGAGGAAGATGCTCGAGTTGTGTCGCGGAGTGGAATCGCTGCTGTTCAAGGATGTGGGACCCAATTGCCTGCTGGATAGCTGCCGCGAGGGCAAGCAAAGCTGCGGCAAGCCGTGGTCGCGGGGCGGGGAACCGCAGGATTAATACTTAAGTTCTTACTATGAAGTTGGAGGAATAATGAAATTATCCCTGTTCAGTCTGTTAATCGTGTTGATTGCCCTTGGATCGGCTTCTGCGCTGGAAGTCAGCGTGAATGGTCAGGCGGTCGCCGGCATGTTCACCGACCTCACCTCCGGCGAGGGACAGCAAAATCCCACCGATCCGCTTACCAACGATACCACCCCCATCATGGGGCAGCGTGTGCGCGCCGACATCTACTTCAAGGTGCTGTTCAGCCCCGAATATGAGTTCAATGTGGGGTTCACCGCCGACGACTACCGGCAGAATCCGGCGTATAACTACGAAATAACTGGAGATCCCAGCGAAGGCTATGTGATGACCGGACTCAACGCCCGCAAGTATGTCTCGCTGAATGTCTATAATGCAGCGCTGACCATGCACAAGCAAATCTGGGGCGCCGATGCCACGGTGGGCGCCATCCCGCTGCGTTGGGGTGGCAAGGGCTACTACAACTTCTACCGCAACGATCTGGATGGCAGGTTCTATCTGGCTGACCTGGACATGGTGGGCGTGCAGTTACAAAATCCCGAGGGCTTTGTCAAGTGGAACCTGAATGTGGGCGGTGGTCACTATGGCGAACCGATAGTGGGACTCAAGCTCAACATAGCCAATCTGGCGCTCACCTTTGCCTCCGAGGGGCTTTACTACGATCTGGGCACATTGTGGGACTATCACTATCGCTCCAACCTTCCACCCTACTGGCAGTCCAAACTGGGGCGCTTGCGGGCATGGCGCACCGATGGTCCCTGGCTCTCCACCGGCTACATGGACACCTGGCATGCCGGCGCCGAGTATGCCGCCAAATGGGGGGTAGTGGAAACGGTTTGGGAGTTCGTATATCACAGCTTTAAAACCGACCCTTATCGCATGGGAGTGAGTGGTGGCACGGTGTGGGAGCTGTATCCTGACTTCATCTTCCACCCCATGCAGTTCGTCCAGCTTGATCTTGCCGGCGAGTTGAGCCAGTGGAAGGCGTATCGTAATGATTTTTGGAGCAACGGGATCAAAACCCAACAAGCCTACCGGGCATTCATAGAGCCGGCATGGCTGCCCAGCGAAAAACTATTAATCGGATTAGGCGGCGAATATGTCAAGCCGGCGAACCTGCCTGAGGACTTTGATTCGCCTTACAGCGAGAAGATTGACCAGCACATCAGTGCCATCCCCCACCTGCTCTTCATGCCCATGGAAGGAGTGCAGTGGGATACCCGCATCTATTACCAACTCTGGGACAAATCCTGGGATGTAGTTGACAGAACCATAACGGGCATTTATGGCGAGCCCATCAACATTCCCGGCACTGCCTATGCCGAGAATCAACGCTATGTGATTGCCACCAAGGCGATCGTGTATTTCTGATGAACCACAAGGAATTAAAGCGCATTCTAGATGAACTACAGGCGGGAAAGATAAGCCCCGCCGAGGCTGAGGAGCAGATTGGCAAGCTCCACAGCCTGGTTGTGGGCGATGTAAACCTGGACACCGACCGCGAGTGCCGCACCGGCGCCCCCGAGGTCATCTATGCCGAGGGAAAAGAACCTGATACGCTGGTGGAACTAGCCCGCCATGCCCACTCTACCAAATCGCGCCTGCTGATGACCCGCCTGAGCGCTGAATCTCACCGCTTGCTGGGATTGCACAAAACAGCTCCCGACGAATACCATCAGCGGGGACGCATAGCCATATGGTGGGGGGAGAAGGGCATCCCCGAGCCATCTGGCAGGCTGGTGATAGTGACGGCGGGGACGACCGATGTCGCGGTGGCGGAGGAAGCATTCCAGACCGCCCGCTTCCTGGGGCTGGATGTGGTGCTGCACGGCGATGTGGGGGTAGCGGGGCTGCATCGGCTCTTCCACCGCCTGGAGGATTTGCAGACCGCCCAGTGCATCATAGCCATTGCGGGGATGGAGGGGGCGCTGCCGAGCGTGGTGGCGGGTTTGGTGAGCGCTCCGGTGGTGGCGGTGCCCACCAGCGTGGGTTACGGCGCCGCGTTTGGCGGCATCACCGCGCTCTTGGCGATGCTCAACTCGTGCTCGGGCGGGGTGGGCGTGGTGAACATAGACAACGGCTTTGGCGCCGCCCTGCTGGCGTATAGGATAATAAGGGCAGGGGAGAAGAATGAGTAAGTCTTTTATATTTTTATGTCTTAAGTGAATTCAAACAATAATCTAAAGTTTCGTCCCAATCAGTGAAAAACTTGTTACTTTTTATCTCCTTTATAAATGATTCAACTGCAATCGGATAGTTTGGGTCGAAGATTGTAAAACCATTTGAAAGCTTTCTTTGAAGTTTTGACGTAAGCTGATAAAGAATTGAGTATAGTGCTCTTGTGTCGTCCTTTTTCGCACGTGAAATCATGTCTTTGAAATCGCTAGGCTCATCAATAGAATAGGCTATTTCAACAATGTGCTGGTAACCAGAGTATTGTTTGCTTGAGAATCTACCTGAATCTCCAGCCTCCCTTCTTTGAGTGATTTTCTTTATAGATAAAATAATCTTCTCTTCATTATGTGTAATCAAACCGTCAATACCTTTTATATCTAGTTCCCAGCCAACCGACAAAGGCAGTTCACAATTGTCTAACCAGAGATACATAAAATGAAATTGGGTCAAAACTGAAATTAGTGTCCGATATATTCTTGCTTTAAATCCGTTGTAAACGAAATCATGCGAACAGCCCCAAAAATACTGTCGTTTAAAAGTATCAAGTGGTAATAAATGCTCTTTCCACCATAGCTCAAAGAATTCGTCATAATTAGGGAATTCAGCGCTCTTGCCTTCTTTCCAATAATATTTGAAGATGTCGTTCAGTGGAATTAAGTCTTTAGGCAAGTCCTGTTCAACAAGTTTATACTTCATTAATTCATCCCTATATTTATCAAGGGGGATTGATCTCAAGAAACTCTCAAAGTTCTTTGTCTTCATACCTCTCCTTATTCAGTAAAAAGTGAAAGCTCCTTCTTATCCGCTGCAATAAACTCTTTCGGGATGGGTAACATACCCAACTGAGTTATTGAAACATGAGGTGAGAGATCACGATAAAGTTTTGAGAAATACTCGTTCAACTCGTCACTATTCAAGTAATTGACAAGTTCAGCCTCGTCAATTAAACCGTGTGACTTTTGTACTAAATGTATCTCCTCACGCCACGGATAGCATTTATCGTCCAAAGCTGAGACAACTTTTCCCCCTTTGGTAGCTCCAACAACAATATGTGGAAAACCATAAAACCAGCGAATTTCCTTTGCCAAGTCTTTTGAGAGCCAGAACCCGGAAAAACAAGTTGAATAATCTATTTTTCCTGCTTTTAGATTTCTCCCCGTTAATGCTGGTACCAATCCTAGTCTATAAGTTGTTTCTATCTGAGGATGTGCTCTAAACTCAGGGCTTCTAGCAGCAAAATAGCAATCAAACAATTCCCCCAATTTTGTTTTATCTCGCTCAAAGGTTATTGTGCTCTCATCCTCAAATCTGATCATCCCACCCTTATAACCATCGTCCCTTCTAATCAAAACATCATCAGCCCATAACTCAAGCCCTTTTAACCCTTTTTCAAAAAGGACAATGCCAACTGTTACTTGTCTTTTAGGGAAAGCATTCCCAAGATAAAATACCGAGGTTTTGCCATTCTCAGCAAGAAATTTTCTCAACTTCTCATAATCATCAAGGATCAACCATGTTGAGGGAATTATGAAGATCAGCTTCCCTCTTGGTTTTAACAGGTTTACTGCTTTTTCTAAGAATGCGCCATATATGTTGAACTTGCCCTTCCAAGTCAAGATCTTCTTCTTATATAACTCTTTGAACTCTTTCAGAACATGAATCGGATAGTGACTACTATCTCCAATTATTCCGTATGGCGGATTCCCAATAATAAAGTCGAATTTCTCATTCGTTTCCCAAAGTAAAAAATCCTTATCAATGATTTCAAATTCTCTCTGCAATAAAAGTGCCTTCTCATCTTGATTCTTATCGATTTCTATTCCCAAATAAGAATGTCCTGAATTGGGAAAATGCTCCTTTATATGCCTTAAAAAAGGAGCATGACCGCAGGCTGGCTCTAATATTTTAAGCTCTTTTTTATCTGCAATACCCGATAAAGTGACCATTCTTTCAACCAGCCACCTTGGAGTATTGACAGCTCCCAGTTCATTGTTTTCGTTAATCATTTGCCTTTTACTTGATCATGAATACCGATTCTTATCTTAATTATATCAAATCCAAAGTGCAAGCACAAAATTTGTGTTTAGTAGTTAGTTGGTCAATTTCATACTGAATCAGGAATATAATAATGGCTAAATGCGTTATGTCTAAAAAGGAGGAACTATGGGACAAAGGACGGCATATCTCAAGTTGGTGGAGGGCAAAGCCTATGTGGGCAAGGGTGGCAGCGGGCACTGGCTGGCGGTGGACTTTGACAAGGAGGAGGGCGGCACCGACGGCGCCAATCGCCCCAAGGAACTGCTGCTGCTGGCGCTGGGCACTTGAGCGGGCAACAATGTAGTAGGCATACTACACAAAAAGAGATTGGATATCAAAACGTTTGAGGTGTTCCTGAGCGGCGAGGTGCGGGAGGAGCGCCCCCGCATCTTCACCCGCATAGAGGTGGAGTTCGCAGTGCATGGCAAGAATATCCCCCCCGCCGATGTGGAGCAGGCGATCGCCCTCACCGAGGAGACCTACTGCAGCATCTCCGCCATGCTCATGGCGGCGGTGCCGGTGAATTTTACCTATCGCATAGTGCCGGCATAGCGCCAATGTTACAATCCACCCCATGTTTGCCCTGCCGGAAGTGCTGGACATCATGGGGTGGGAAGTGCCGACGCTCTGGCTGCAAATCCCCATCGGGACGGCGCTGGCACTCGCCATTGGGCTGGTCTCGCTGCGGGCGAGATTCCTCTCTGTTAGCGGGGTCATCGCGCTGGGATTTGTTGGATTTGCGACATTCGGACTGGGCGGCATTGCTTGGGCTATCCCCATCTTCGCCTTCTTCCTTCCCAGCTCGGTGATTACCCGGCTGGGCAAGTCACGCAAACAGCGCCTGAGCCAGCTTCAGCAGAAGGGTGGCAGGCGGGATGCCGGGCAGGTGCTCGCCAACGGGGGCGTGGCAGGCGCGCTGGCGGTGCTATGGTTCTTCTGGCGGGAACCTGCGCTCTATTTCGCCTATGTGACCAGTTTGGGCGCAGCGGCAGCGGATACCTGGTCGGCGGAGCTGGGCGTGCTCAGCCCGGAGCGCCCCCGCCTGATCACCACCTGGCGCCCGGTGGATGCCGGCATCTCCGGCGGGGTCACCGCGTTGGGGACGCTGGGCGGGTTGATTGGCACCAGTGTAGTGTTTGTATCGGCGCTGCCTTTTGCCGCCATGCTGGGTAGTTGGCAGGCGTATGTGGCAATTCTGGGCTGTGCGCTGGGTGGCAACATCGTGGATTCGCTGCTGGGCGCCACCCTGCAGGAGAAGCGGCAGTGCAAGGTCTGCGGCGGGACGACGGAGCGGTTGGAGCACTGTGGATGTGGGACGGAAGCTGCGGGGAGCATCCCCGGGTTTGGCAACGACTGGGTGAATTTGATATGCACTATGGTGGGGGCGGGGCTGGGGATGCTGGCGTATGGGTGGGTATTTTGACTCCACCCCTAACCCCTCCTCGCAACGAGGAGGGGGACTGCTCGTAAAAGTATCAAACATTTCGGTCACCACCATAACGATCCCCTCCCCTGTAAACGGGGGAGGGCTAGGGTGGGGGTCAAATAACCTGCTTTGCACTACGGTGGGTGCAGGGTTGGGGATGCTGGTGTATGGGTGGGTATTTTGACTCCACCCCTAACCCCTCCTCGCAACGAGGAGGAGGATGCTCGTAAAAGTATCAAACATTTCGGTCACCACCATAACGATCCCCTCCCCTGTAAACGGGGGAGGGCTAGGGTGGGGGTCAAATAACCTGCCTTGCACTATGGTGGGGGCGGGGCTGGGGATGCTGGCGTATGGGTGGGTATTTTGACTCCACCCCTAACCCCTCCTCGCAACGAGGAGGGGGACTGCTCTTCATATCTAATCGTGTCATTGTGAGCCTCCGCAGGAGGCGTGACAATCTAGTATTTGAGCATTACACCACACGCAAAGACTAGATCGTCACGTCGCTTCGCTCCTCACGATGACACAGATTGAGTATTATAGGGCGGGCTAGGGTGTCGGTTTATTCGGCAACGACTGGGTGAACCTGATTTGCACCGCAATGGGTGCCGGGCTGGGGATTATGATTTATGGATTTGCGATTTGAGTGCTCTTTTAATCGTGCAGCATGTATTATAACTCTTATTACTCAACACCCGACATTGTTGCTGACTCATCCCCCCTGGTCAGGAAGCATGGGGCAGACCATAAACCCACCGTCATACTGCTGCCACATCTCTGAGGCTTTGATGGCATCCGGCACATCCTTCGCCTTTAACTCCGCCTCCATGGACCAGGCGCCGCCATGCTTTTGCAGCGTCCCTTCCTTTCCTTCCAGCAGAAGATAATCATCGCCGGAATCCAGATTTACCGCCCAAAGCTGGGGCTGGTAATATATCTCATACGGTTTATCTCCAGCTACCCCCTTCAGTTCATCACCCGGCGCAGTATAAAGATAGAACCCCGGTGTAAACTCCTCTCTGAAGCTGTGGTAGCGGTATTCATAGAAGCCGGTAAAGATTGCTCTCTCCTTTTGCATGTCATAGACATTGCGGGGCCCATAAACGATTTCCAACACTATGCAACGATTGTCAGGCGACCAGCGGGCATCGTAGATGGAATCAGTCCCGAACCACTCAACCAAGCCCCTGCCGGCATGAAAAACACCGGACAGTCCGGAATCGTAGCTGGCGTAAGCGCTGTTTCCATCAGGGGAAACAGACATTGAATCCGCTTTGCCAAGAGCAAATATCATACCGCTTGTATCACCAGCGATGCCTGCCTTATGTGCCGCGTTGATTAGCTGATAGTCTGAGGGAGAAAGGCAGTCGCGCCTTGGCACTCAAAGGGTCTTCCCTTCAAACTCCACCTGCGACCACGATTCATCAATAATAACGGGGTAGCCTTCATCAGAGTTGGGTTGATGAATTTCTCCGGTTGCTGTCAGGCTGGTGCCTTCCGCAACCGTTGTTATCACTTTTGCGGAGAACTCGGGATTCTCCCGCAGTTTTGCCTGGGGGACGAATATGACCAAGTCATCAGCTATCACCATCATTGGAAATAGAGTGTATAGAAGGAATAACAGTAAGGATGGAAAGCGCATCCGAATCACCTCATAATATGAGCAGGATTGTCTGTGTGACTTGAAGTCATTCTCAAACAACGGATAACTGTTTATATCAGCAACCGGTTTGTAGTTTTTAATCTGAACTAAATTTGAGCCTCACTAATCATATGCTTCCATAAGATGGATATATCTGTGTTCTTCTCCAGTATCAGGATCAACATAGCGCCAACGCACCCAACCTTCAATTCTGTCATCGTATTTGACCCGATACCAATCACCCTTTCGTGTATGCACCTTAACGAAAGATCCCTTTTTAAATGTATCCTGCCCCGCAATCTTGTCGGCGCTTGCATCCGGTGCTCTGCGGAAATTTAAATTATCAGTCTCTACTCTGGCAGGAACACCACCATGCCCCTCAAATCCTTCGTCATAGGATTCTCCCCAACTGTAGTTTTTTAATCCTGCTTTTCTGGGAAAATAGACGGTTATTATGCTGTCGGGCTCCTCAAGGTCATTAAACTCCCAAACTATTGCATCTCCTTCGTCATGCGCGGGTGGGACTCCCGTTCCTTTGTAGCTCAACGGGATACTCCAGTCAAATCCATTGCCCGGGCGAACGGTAATCTTTCCGTAGCCTATTGCTCCATGCCAGGTCGTGCCTGTATACAAGAGATAATCAACGGTCGGACCTATAGCATTTGGGGTATATCCGTAAGTTGAAGTATAAGAACAGACCACACGCCGGGTGGCGCTTGGGGTAAAATCTACCGACCATATTGCTAGGGAATGAATTGCCTCTTCGTGATACATGTCATCAATGTATTTCTTCTCAAAACCGCAATTACATGGTTTTCCATCCACGGTTACTGAGAAATCGGTATAAAGTTCCTTGGCAGTGACTGAATAATAACCATAGTCGTTGACCTTTACACTGGCGGGGTATTCCTCCCTGTTATTTGTCTTTTCCTCCTCTTCTTTTTCAAAATCATAATCAAGTGGGAAGAACATCTCCACTGCTTCTGTTTTGTTGCCTGTGTTTTTAAAATCAAAGGAAGCTGTTATCTTAGCATTATCATTGTTAAGGGTGATCAGCACCTCTTCTCTAACCATGGCTATGGTCGGATGTTCCTCATCAAGTAACCATTGCCTCTTAGCCATGGGACCATAAAGCTGCGGTCGCCAACCGGCATCGGCAAGTGCAATTATAGGGATAGATAAAACCATAGTGAGAACTAATAAAAAAACTGAAGGTTTAGTCATGGGATACCTCCATAAGTGTCTGCTTAAATAAACCAAATCAAGACTGAATTGGTTTTTGATACTGCCATTAGCGCTCAACACAGCACTCAGCACTGTATTTACAGCATTGGTATATCTATACCCTTCTCTTTCGCAAACATTATCGCGCTATCGTAGCCGGCGTCGGTGTGGCGGGCTACGCCCATGCCGGGGTCAGTGGTCAGCACCCGCATTTACGAGATGCGCGACTTGCCCGGCGGGCTGTGCGCCGACATCACCGAGGTGATTTGCAACGCCATTGCCCAAGGCGAATCCCTACGGTTTTAGCGCGGGAAATGGTAAAAGCAGTGTTTCATTACTTCTAATATTAGTGGATAATTTCTATAATATTGCTGACACACACTCCTTAACGCCCAGAGGTTCCGCAGGGACCGCCCTTTCCGGATCCACCACATTTGGGACAGGTTACCTTGGCAGTGCCGTGGCAATCGGGGCATTTCACATACTTCGTGCCACTGCATTGTGAACAGTATTCATTCCCTATACGCCCCTTGCCATCACACTTCGGACAATCAACCTGCCCGCCCATACCCCAACAGGTCCGGCAGGTTACCTTGCCTTTGCCATGACACTCTGTGCAAGTAGTGGAATAATCCATGGCAGGAGCAATCGTGAACACAGTCAGGATCAGAAAAATAGCCAGGATGTAGAGCAAGAAAAATCGCATAAAAATCCCCTCCTTAAATAGCATTTCCTAACTATATTAGGTGATTGAGTTCGGTCTGGCACCTAGGATAAGATGGTGCAATGGACCTAACTACATATGAAAGCATAATAAAGACAGAGGCAAAGTCAAGGAAATACTTGTTGGGA
>Ga0315280_10001857_pt1 | contig 35376 bp, 28 predicted proteins | sample YL17G06_40_MG_FD_203697 | JGI IMG/M metagenome (GOLD analysis project Ga0315280, IMG submission 203697) | Sediment microbial communities from Yellowstone Lake, YNP, Wyoming, USA - YL17G06_40 | ecosystem: Environmental > Aquatic > Freshwater > Lake > Sediment | place: USA: Wyoming | collected...
CGCCGCATGACGATAGCCGCAGCGGAGGCGCTGCCCACGTTGCCGGCGCCGGCGATGAATATCTTGGGTATCTTCACGGTCCGGTTGTTTCGGCGGCTCAGCCGAGGACGGTTCCATCCGTCGCGGGGCGGCCGATGGTGGATATATCGGCCGGCGGCGGCAATGAACTTGTGGCTGCGCGCCGCTCGCCCGAGGCCTGCCCTTCGTCATCACGGCGACGGATCGGTTGGCTGTGGCGACTCGGCGGGTGGGAGGGGCACGCGCCTGGCCAGATAACCCCCCAGTGCGCCGCCGAGGGCGAAACAGAACACGTCAGTCACGGAAGGCGTCCGCGTGGGCAGCAGCAATTGTCCGGCCTCCAGCAGCAGTCCAAGCAGGCCCATGAACATACCCATAGTTGCGGCGGCCGTTGCGGGCCGGCGTGCACCGCCCCAGTCTGCGGCGACCAGGCCGTAGCCGATCGCTCCGGTCAGGATCACCGTCTGGGCGAAGAGGCGGATGTCCTCCAGCCGGCCGCCCATGGCGTAGTGGTACAGCGGCAGCCACTCCATGCCGCGGGGCAGCTTGTCGGCCGCCCGCTGCATGTCCCAGACGGGCTGGAAGGGCGACCACTCAAGGTGCACCGTGTAGACCGCCAGCAGCGCCAGGCCCAGGGCGATCTTCTGCGCCCTTGCGAGCCGGCCGAGACCGGCCGCCCCCGCCGCCGCTCCGGCTACCGCCCCGCACCCGGCGGTCAGTACGTTGGCGACATTGGCGGAGCGGCTCACGACCAGCAGCTTGGCTACCTCAGCCGCCGCCGCAAAGCCGATGCCCAGCGCCGCGGCTGCCGGCCAAGTGCGCCTGCCGCGGCGCGGCGAGATGCTCCAGCCTAGCAGCAAGGTCCAGGCCGCGTACACGCCGACCCGCCTGACGAGCCAGTAGTCCCAGGGGTGGGGCGACATGCCAGCGGCGAGATTAAGCGTCGAGCGCTTAACGTTGCCCCAGACCGTCGAGACGTCCAAGGTCGGGAGGAAGGGCGAGAGCGCCTCGGCCGCGAGCATGATGCCCACCGCCAGGGCCAGCACACGGACCGGCCTGTGCCGCCACCAGTCCGCCAGTCCCGCCGCGGCGGCCTTCCACGCGCGCGGTCCGGCGGCCGCCCCGACCGCCGCCCCGACCAGCCCGCCCAGCACGTTGGCCGTCACGTCGTGGACGCCGCTGACCCGCCGCAGCGACAGCAGTTGCAGGGCCTCGACCGACAGGCTCACGCCGGCGGCGACGGCCGCCGCACCGATTGCCGCGCGGACAGTCCGCCCGCCGGCGATGTTCCACCGGCAGGCCACGAGCAGCCCGATCGGCACGTAGAGCAGGAAGTTGCTCATCAGGTCCGTGCGGCTGGCGTGCAGTTGGTGGCCCAGCGGCCAGAACTTCACCGCCCGGTCGAAGTGCTCCCTTGCCAGCCGCCCGTCGGCTACAAGGTCGAAGGGCATCAGGCTGGCATAGAAGACCAGGACGATGTAGACCACGCAAAGGATTGTCAGCGGGCGGACTGTCATGGGCCAAGCAGCCAATTGCCTGAAGCACAATGATATGTGCGGAGAACACCCACGCCAACCGCGGCGTACAAAATGCCGAAGCAAAGGACCGTCTGAGGAGGCAGGCTGTGACCCCTCTGTGCGATATCTCCAAGGGCCTGGGCGAATCTCTGTTGCGCCCGCCCCCGCCGCGCCGACGCTTGGCTAGGCTGCATGCGGGCCTGTATCATGGCTACGGCGCCTGGTAGGGGCTTTGGCTGCGAATGAACGGAATAGCGATCGTCAACAAGCGTCGCCGATGGGCGGTGGCCGGGGCGTGGGCATTGCTGCTGGCGGGCCTTACGGTCGCGTTCGCCAACACCTTTTCGGAGATGTGGACTCGCTGGTTCCCCGCCTGGCACCACAAGAGCTGGGGCCTGTACGACCGCATCGTGACCGGCGAGAGCTACTACACGCACGGCCCGCTGATGCCGGCGGTGAGCCTGCTGATCGCGATCCTGCTCATTCGACACACGCGCATCAAGGTCCGGCCCATGCCGGCGGCAGGGTTTGCGGTCCTGGGGCTCTCGCTGCTTGTGCACCTGACGGCCTGCCTGGCGAGAGTGAACTTCGTCAGCGGCTTTGCGTTCGTCGGCGTGCTGTGCGGGCTGGTGCTGGCGCTATGGGGGCCGATGGCCCTGCGGCGGCTGTGGTTCCCGCTGGCGCTGCTGCTGTTCATGGTGCCGCTGCCGGACGTGTCGATCTCCAACCTTAACTTCCGTCTGAAGATGATGGCCGCGGGCCTGGGCGTGCGGCTGGTGGGCCTGCTGGGGGTGGTGGCGGCGCGATCGGGCAACCAGGTCTTCCTGGAGGGCGGCAAGAGCGTGGTGATCGCCAACGTGTGCAACGGGCTGAGGACGCTGATCTCGCTGCTTGCGTTCGGGGCGCTTTACGCGTACGTCTGCCGGCTTCGCGGCCTGTGGCGGATCGGTCTGTTCGCGATGACCATTCCGGTGGCCGTCGTCAGCAACGCCGTCCGCGTCGTGAGCCTGATCTTGGTGGCGCACATATGGGACGTGGACACGGCGGTCGGCTGGTTCCACGACTTCTCCGGCATATTCATCTTCGTGCTGGCGTTCCTGCTGATGTTCGGGCTGGAGAGGACGCTGCTGGGCGTGAGGCGGCTGCTGGGCCGGCCGGCAAAGATTGTCCCGCTGTTCGACGGAGTTCGTCGCAGCGACGAGGACGATGGGCAGTGGTCGGCGATGGTATCGGCGGCGGGCAGCAGGGTGGGGTGGGTGGCGGCCTTTGTCGTGGCGGCCTCTGCGGGCGGGGCGGTCTGGCTCAACCAGTCGGTCCCCGCGCAGTGGGACCAGCAGATGGTCAGCAGGATCGTCCCCCGGGATATCGTGCTCGGCGGGGTGGCGTGGCGAGGCTACGACCACACGCTGGACGATCGGACGCTGGCGGTGCTGGAGACGCGCGACTACCTGTATCGCAGGTACATCCCCACGGCCGGGGGCGCCGCACCGATGGAGTTGACCATCGTCTTCAGTGAGGACAACCGCAAGGGTACGCACCCGCCGGACCTGTGCATCGAGGGCACCGGACAGGACATCATCGCCATGCGCGACGTCGTCGTCAGCGACGTGCCGGGGCGGGGCGACCTGCCGTGCCGCGAACTGACCGTGCAATCGGGCGACAACCGCCAGTATCTGCTGTACACGTACAAGTGCGGCAGCGACTATACCGCAAGCTTCTGGCGACAGCAGTTCGTGATCTTCCTCAACGGTCTGCTGAGACGCAACGCCGCCGGGGCATTGATACGGGTCTCGACGCCGCTGGAAGGCGACGGCGACGACGCCCCGCAGCGCCTCCGGGAATTGCTTCGGCTGGCGGTGCCATACTTGGACAAGAACCTTCCATAAGAAAAGGGAAAGCCGATGAGACGCCGTTTGATCTTGGTGGCAGCGATCCTCGCAGTGGTAGGTGGGGTGGTTATGGGCGTGTGGTACTACCGTCGGCAGGGATCGGCCCAGAAGATGCTGGCCAGGATTCGCGTGGAGACGACGGCCTCGCATTTCGACAACGCCCGCAAGCTGGCCGATGAGTACGTCTCCAAGTACCCCGACGACTGGCGCGGCTACTACGCTCAGGCCGAAGTGTGCATGGCCATGGGCCGCTACGAGGACGCGCGCGGGCCGCTCCAGAAGCTTCTCGGCACGCCGGCCCTGGGGGCCGACCCGCTCGTGATCACGCTGTACCTGGCCGACAGCTACGCTCTTGACGCCTCGCGCAAGGCGGACGCGCCGACCGCCTCGCAGGCGACGCTGCGCGATGCGATAACGGAGATCGGCAAGGCCAATGACCTGCTGGCGGCCCTGAACGTCCAGCCGACCAGCGCCGCCGACGGCAAGGCCCTGGACGTGTTGGCATCTATTGGCCTCAACCAGGCGGAGATCGGCTTTGCGCGGCTGAAGCTGGCTGAGCTGATTGCCCAAGACGCGGAGATCGCCCGGGCCGGCGGGGCGGCGGAGGCGGTCGAGGCCAACATGAAGGAGAGCCGCGAGGACAGGCAGCTCGGCGACCAGGCGAGGGCTGAGGCGACAAAGACGCTCCTGAGGGTCGTCAGCCTCGACCCGACCAGGGCGCGGGCGGCCCAGTCGCTGGTGCAGTTGTGCATGGAACGGCGCGACGAGGAGTCGATGAACGCCGTTCGCGAGGTGATGGCCAAGGCCGCCAAGCCGCCACCGATGGCTGAACTGATGCTCCTGCGGCATGACGTGGACATCTCCGCCGACCGCGACGACGCCGACACGCACCGGAAGAAGCTTCAGGACGTCTGCAACCGGCTCGACGCCATCCTTGCCCGCGGCGGCCTGACGCCCCAAGACGCGATGCAGATCAAGCTCGCTAGGGCGGAGATGGCCCTGGGGCTCGGCGACTGCGCCACGGTATCGCGCGTGATCGACGAGGACATCCTCAAGGCCAACTCACGCGTCCCCGAGGCCAGGCTGATCAAGGCCAGGATGCTCATAACGCAGAACAAGCACGAGGACGCCGAACGCCTGCTGCTTGGCCTGAAGACGGACTATCCACGGTCCATAAAAATCCAGTACTGGCACGCCAAGGAGGCCTTGGCGGTCGGCATGACCGACACCGCCCTGACGACCCTTCAGAACCTCCTGGATGGCGCCAAGGCCAATCCGCCCATGGACAGCGGCGACCTGATGTGTCTTGCCCTTGCCTGGCGCTACACGGTGAACTCGCTGATACGCACGGGCCTGTACGAGCGGGCGTTCCTCCAAGCCAAGGAATACCACCGGGCCTTCCCAGCCGATCCGGCGGCAATCAGGCTGATGGTTCGGGCGGCGGCGGGGATGCTCCAGAACGTGCCGGCCTCGGAAGCCAAGCCGCTGCTGGACCGGGCCGTGCTGGACCTGGCCGTCGACCGCGCCCCGTCAAGCGCGGCGATGCTGATGGCCGTCAGCGAGGGCTACATGGTGTTGGGAGACCCATCTGCCGCGGCCTCGGTCGCCCGCAGGGCCGCTAGTAGCGAGTGCCTGACCGTTGAAGACCGCCGCTCCAAGGCGGTAGCCATGTGGAACCTGGGCAACAGGCAGCAGGCCGAGGACTACCTCGCCGCCGAACTCGCCCGTGATCCCAGCCAGGCTGAGCTCCACATCGCGCTGGGATACTTCTGCTCCCAGACGGGCAGGGGTCTTCAAGCGATCGATCAGTTCCGCGCGGCCCTGGCGATCGACCCCTCCAACGAGGAGTTTGCCTTCGTACTCGCCCGGGAGCTGTTCGGGGCCGGCGAGACGGAACAGGCCTACCATGTGCTCGAGGCGATCTCTGCCCCGGGGATCGAGGTCCAGAGGCTTATGGCGGCGATCCAGGCTAGACGCGGTGAGGCGCCGCCTGCCGAAAGCCTGGCCCTTGAGACCGGGACCAGGTCGGTGATGTTCGTCGCGAGGGAGTACCTGCGCAGCGGCCAGGTGCAGCAGGCCATCGAGATATGCAACAGGGAATTGCAGGATAAGAAGAGCCCCAACATCAGGGAGGCCCACGCGATCCTCGCCCGCGCCAACCAGGTGCTGGGGCAGTGGTCCGACGCGGCCGATCATTGGGCGAAGGTCATCGAGCTCGACCCGACCGGCGCCGGTGACCCCGACCCGCAGGCCACCTACCAGGCCTTGGCCATGGCGCTGCTCCGTCAATATCCGCTGGAGCAGGTGCCCGGGCACATAGCCCAGGTGCCGCGCGCCCAGAAAGAGCTCGTGGCGCTGACGGAGGGGTGGCTGTACATGCAGGCCAGGTCCTTCGCGAAGGCGGCGGATGCGTTCGGGCGGCTTGCCGATGACGCCTCCGCTCGCCCCGAGTACCGGGATGAGGCGAGGTACAAGCGTGTCGAGGCGCTGGCCAGTGCCGGGCGCATCCAGGAGGCCCTGGATGATGTGGACACTCTTCAGCAACAGGGGCTCAGTTGGCAGATGGTCGGCCTAACCAGGGTGGGCGTGCTGGCAATGGCCAGGCGGGACAGCGAAGCCGGCACGATCCTCGACGGGCTGTGCGAGCGGGCGGCAGCAGAAGGCGACGTCAACACGCTCACCAAGGCCGCTAGGCTCTACCTTCAACTGGGCATGCCGGAGCAGGCGATTTCAACCTGCGAGAGAATAGTCAAGCTCCGCCCGCAGGATGCGGGGTCGTACCTGTTCCGCGCGACGATCGTGGAGTCGGCCGGCAAGGGCGAGCAGACCCTGGATGACTACCGCAAGGCGGTTGAACTCCAGGGTCAGAACCTGGACATCCGCAGAAGGCTGGTCGCTGCCCTGGACCGCGCCGGCCAGCCGCGTGCGGCCCTGGAGGCCGCCAAGGCAATGGAGCAGCTAGGCCACATAGGTTGGGCCGATTCCATGCTGGCACGCGGCGAGCTGTTCGCCGGCTGGGGGCTTCAGCAGCAGGCCGTCGAGGCACTGGGTCCGCTCCAGGCCGACCCGTCCTACGCCGACGTGCCCAAGGCGCAATTCCTGCTCGGTAGGGCCCTGGCCACCATAGGCCGCAAGCGCGAGGCCGCCGACGTGCTGGCGAAGGTGCCCCCCTTTGCCGACCCGTTCTACTTGCCGGCGAGGAAGCTGCTGGTGCTGCTGGTCGATACCCCCGAGGAGAAGTTGGAGATCCTCCACACTGCGGCCGCCACCAAGGGGCTGTCGGTGGACCTGTTGCTCACCGAGATGGGCGTGTTGCTGGCTGCGGGCCGTCCGGCGGAGGCAGTGCAGGTCTTCCGCCAGCAGGCCGACAAGCTCGGACCGAACCTGCCCATGATGCGCGAGCTGAATTACCTGGCGATATACGCGATGTTGCGCTCCGGCGACGTTGAGTCGGCCAGCGGCTGGTGTGAGCGCCTCGCCGGCGACGGCGGCAATGTGCTCTGGCGCCGGCTTGCCGTGCTACTGTGCCCGGAGCAGCAGCTTGACCGGGCCAAGGCCCTGCTGCCGCAGCCGGCCGAGGCGGACCTGGCCAGCGCGATGCTGGGCGTGGCCGTCGCCGCCCAGTCGGGTGACACTGACGGCGCTGCCCGATGGGGCAAGAGGGTCAAGGAGTTGGCCGACGCACTGGCCAAGGCCAGGCCGCAGGAGCCGCCGCGGGCCCGGCTTGTCCTGGCAGCACTCGCCAGCGGGCAGAAAGACCTGCTGGCCGAGCAACTGGCCAGGTGCGAGAGCCTCCCGCCGGTCATGCGAAGCGCCATTAAGTCGCTGGTGGAATCGATGCGGGCCAAGCCCGACCCGGCAGTGGCCGCCAAACTGCTGAAGGCGACGATGGCCGTCGAGGTCCTGCCGGACCTGCGCAATCAATGGGCGATCGAAGTGCTCCGCGACGACCCGTCCAACGAGTTCGCGGCCGCGCTTGTATCCGACCCGGCCAGACAGCCCACGGTCGAGGCGTGTCGCCAGGCCCGCGAGCTGCTCACCCCCACGGACAGCCTCGTCGGTCTGCTCCTCGCCGCCTCGGTCCAAATGTACGATAAGGAGTACGCCAAGGCCGCCGAGTCCTACCAGGCCCTCGTCCAGGCCACCGGCGGTGACACCAACTTCCTCTACATGCAGGCCGAGGCGCTGCAAAGCGCCGGCGAAGCCGCCAAGGCGCTGGAAATCTATCGCCGGGTCTACAAGGCCAACGGCAGCCCGCTGGCTGCCAACAACGCCGCGTACGTTATCACAGAGCTGTGGCCCACGGACCGCCAGAAGCTCACCGACGCCAAGGCCATGATCGAGCCGGTGGTCGCCGCCGCGCCCCACGAGATCAGCTTCCGCGACACGCTGGGGTGGGTGGCCTACCTGATGGGAGACAACGACCAGGCGCTGTCGGACCTCCGCCAGGCGGTGAAGGGCCTGCCCGACTCGCCGGAGGTCCACTATCACCTAGGCATGGCGGAGGCAGCCGGCGGCGACGAGGAACTGGCCCGCTGGCATCTTGCCGCGGCCGTCTACCTCGGCCGTCAGCCGGCGGAAGAAGGTCAGGAGCTGACGCCGGCCGCCAAGCAGGCTGCTCAGCACGCCGCTGAGGCGCTGGAGCGGATGCCCGCAACCAGGCCGGCGAAATAGGGTGGCCGTGCGCAGGCCATCGGCGTCACGGCAGCGGTCCAAGCAGGCACAAGGAGCAAACGTGGGCGGCCAGGAAGGCAATGACGAGCAGGCCGCACCTGCTCGTCGCCCTGCGCACTTCCTGAGCTTCGACGTGGAGGAGTACTTCCAGGTCCAGGCGGCCGCCGAGGGGGGCGTGGCGCCGAGCGAATGGGATGGCATGCAGCGGCGCCTGGAGGAGCCGCTGGAGCGCATACTGCATCTGCTCGCCGAGCATCGCTCGTCGGCTACCTTCTTCATCTTGGGCTGGGTGGCCAGGAACGAGCGCCGCCTGGTCGAGCGGATCGCCGCCTGCGGCCAGGAGATCGCCTCCCACGGCATGGGTCACGATATGCTAGTCCGGCTGGACCGCCGGCAATTCAGCCAGGAGCTCGCCGACAGCCGCCGCCTGCTTGAGGACATATCGGGCCGCCCTGTCGTGGGCTATCGAGCGCCGACCTTCTCGATCACCCGCCGCACCGCCTGGGCGATTGACGTCCTGGCGGAGGAGGGCTTCTCGTACGACTCCTCGGTCTTTCCGATCCGCCACGACCGCTACGGCGTGCCGCAGGCCCCGCCCTCGCCTCACTGGGCCGTCGGCCCGGCAGGGGGCAGGGTGCTGGAGATTCCGCCGCTGACTGTGAGGCTGGCCGGGCGCAACTGGCCGGTGGGGGGCGGCGGCTACCTTCGCCTGCTGCCGGCCGCCGCCGTCACCTGGGCACTAAAGTCCGCCTCCAAGACAGGCTCACCCGCCATGCTCTACCTGCATCCGTGGGAGCTTGACCCCGGCCAGCCCGTGCTGCCCATGTCGCGCTTCACCCGGTGGCGCCATCGGGTGGGACTCGGCCGCAACGAGGACAAGCTCCGCCGGCTGCTGAAATCCTTTGCCTTCACATCAGTCGCCGAGCGCCTCGGCGAGCTGCGCCGGACAGTCGAGGGCAGCTTTGTATACGGATAGCCGCAGCCTGCGGCTATCTGACGTAGCCGAGAAGCTGCCGAACCACGATCATCTTCCCATCGCGGACGATCTCTATGTCCACGGTCGCGCCCGGCAGACACGAGTCGACTGCTTCGCCCACGGCCTGCGGCGTGGGCGTTGGCTGGCCGGCGAATGAGACTATCACGTCGCCGACCTTGATCTTGCGGGCCCTGGCGGCTGGGGAGTTGCGGGCAAAGCCGGTCACCCTCACGCCGCCCTCGTCGGCCTGCATCCTGACCCCCAGGTACGCCCTGGCCTTGGGCGGCTGCCATGTCTCTTGGGCAAGCACCCACTCGCGCCAGTTGGCCTCGAACTGCTCCAGGTTGTCGCCAGTTGCAGCGGTCAGGGCCAGTCCACCTGTGGGATCGCGGTCGTAGGTCGCCTTGTAGGACTCGTAGAACTGCTCCAGTTTGTCCATGCGATACAGGTACAGCAGCACGGACCGGGCCTGCGGGTAGCATATCTCGTCGCTGCTGGTGAAGGCCGCCGCATCCGCACGGAGCAACTGCGGCAGTGTTAGCGCCTTGCCCTCCCGCAGCGCCTGCTGGGCCGCCGACAAGCTCGGCCCGTCGCGGATTTCGATCTTCCCCTTGGCGTCTATGCTGGAGTCCTGGAACAAGGAGGCCAACCCTTCAATGACCCACATGGCATGCGTCTGTCCGGCGGCGGCCTGGTCATTGTGGTGCAGGGCGTGGGTGAACTCGTGGATCAGGGCCGTGCCCAGTGTGACGCTGACCAGCATCTTGGACTGCTGGCGGTAGAACCCCGCGGCCTTGTCGGTGGGGGTGAGCTTGCGGAAGTCGGCCAGCGTGGGCATGACGATGGCGACGTTCCACCGAAGCGGAGTGCGGAACAGCATCTTGCGCTCGGCGTCGTTGTAGGCGCCCAGGACGCGCATGACGTAACTCAGTGTGGAACGGTCCACGGCCACCACGTAGACCAGGTTCCGCTTGCGGTCGATGCGGCTGCGGTAACCCTCGCCAAAGTGGTCCAGCAACTCCTGCGACAGCTCCTTGGCCTGCTGTTCCAGCGACGGGTGGGTCGCAGGGGCAGTGGCGGCAGCGGTCGCCGGCTGCGATGCCGTGAAGGCAGCTATCCGACCACCCACTCCGCTGGCCCGGAGTGCCCCTGTTGCCACCAGCGTCAGCAAAGCCGCCGCCGTCAGACACCCGGTACTTTTGTGCAGTCTGCTCATGTCCTCCGCCTGCGCCCAGCCACGGGGCCACACATGAAGTCTAGCGGCCGCGGAGCGGGGCAACAACGAGCTTCTGCCGGCGGGGGATTTTGCCCTTGTCAACCCGCCCGCCGACGGGTAAATGTCAGCGTCATGAGGAAAGTCGGCGGGTTCATCATAGTGGGTCTTGCCCTGTCGGTGAGCGGGTGCCTCGAGCGGGAGATGACGATCACATCCAAGCCCAGCGGCGCGCTGGTATGCGTCTCCGACGTGGAGGTGGGTCGCACGCCTGTCACCTTTCCGTTCACCTGGTACGGCGACTACGACATCATCCTCCGCCTGGAAGGCTACGAGACCCTCAAGACGCACGCCGGCATCTATCCGCCGCCGCAGGAGGTCCCTCCGCTGGACCTGCTCTGCGAGATCGGTCCGTGGACCTTCCGCGATCATCGGTACTTGAACTTCACGCTGCAAGAGGAGGTCCAGCCTAGCGACGAGCAGCTAATCAAGCGGGCGACGGAGATGCGCGAGGAGAACCTCCGCCCGACAGACCGCTAGGCCCGACTGCCGGCCACCGCGCTAGAGCTCAAACGACGTGGGTGATATCTCCGGGGCCTGCGGCTGGGTGGTGTGATCCGACCGGTTCTGGAGGAAAGGCACGAGCTCGGTCGCCTCGGGGAACAGCTTCGCCAGCTCCTTTACGTCCACCACGCTGCTTACGCTGTGGTCGGCGTTGTCCTCGACGCGCACGACGTTGCCCTGGGAATCGACCTGGTATGTCTGGTCGATCCGTCCAGCCAGGAGGTCGGCGCGCACCCGGACGTTGCCGTCGCCCAGGGGGGTCATTGTGATGGTTGTGAAGTTGACGTCGTCCAGTTGGATCGCCTCGGCGTTGAACACCATGCTGAACACGGCCGACTTGTCGGTCTTTGACACCTCGGCTACCACCAGCCACATGAGCCCCTCTGGGATGTAGTTGCCCGGTGCGGCCTTGGCGACGGGCTTGGAGCGCCCCTGCCGCACGGTCACGCGCCCGGCGCTGAGCGTGATGAACGTCTCGGTGGCAGCCATCCAGCCGATGTCCCCGACATACGTGCCGGCGCTGGCGGACGGGTCGATGCTCCATCTCTCCGCCTGCCGATGGCCCTGCACCGTTGCGAAGACTGCGCCTTCGTATCCCTCGTCGGTCCTCCACCGCGCCCGGGCCATGTAGCCGACCGGCTGGCCACCGGGCTCGCGCGTCAACAACCAGGTCATGTCAGGCTTGTCGCCCCAGAACTCCTGGAGCGTCCTGTCGCGCATCTGGCGGAGGATGGCCTGGCCGCGGGCGATCGGGGCCTGCCTGACGCGCACCATCACCCAGGCCGCCAGCACGCTGACGGCCAGCACCGCAAGCAGCACCAGGCTCAAGAGGAATTGGCGGGATTGTCGCACGGGCGCCATGTCCGCCATCCTACGCGGAGAGGCGGCAAAGTAAAGTGTCACCATCTGGCCCGTCGGCGGTCGTACATATCATCGGATGGCCTACTTGACGGTGGAGGAACGCGCGCCGACAATGTCTCGCCATCGACGGCTCGCAGTGAAACCTGGAAGCACCGACTGAAGGAACAGCGTGCATTGGCACGACGTAACGCCAGAGTTATTCGCTTCACGGACGCCAAGGCCGAGTCGACGTCCGTCGCCGAGCCGCCTGCCGCCATATTCCAGCGCAGGCTGGAGCTTCGCAGGCCCTGGAGCGTGGCGCTGCTGTGCGTGCTGAGCGCCATGCTGCTGACGGTCAGTTTCGCCCCGTTCGACTGCTGGCAGCTCGCCTACGCCGCGCTGGTGCCGTGGACGCTGGCGGTCGGCGGATGCGCCGGCAAACGCAGCGCGGTGCTGTGGGGTACGGTGGCGGGGGTGGTCTTCTGGGCGGGCAATCTGTACTGGCTGTGGTGGATCACGCTGGTGGGGTACGCGGCGCTGGTGGTTTACCTCTCGGCCTATTGGCTCGTCGCGGCGCTGGTGGTGCGAGCGGCCTTCCGGCGCAACTGGCCGATGTGGATCGTGCTGCCGGTGGTCTGGGTGGCACTGGAGTGGGCCAGGGCGCACATCATCAGCGGCTTCCCGTGGTTCTTCCTGGCCCACAGCCAATACTCCATAACGCATCTCATACAGATCGCCGACCTGACGGGGCAGTACGGCGTGTCGTTCTTCGTGGCCATGGTCAACGGGGTGATAGTGGACCTGTTCACGTATCCGCTGTTCTCCCGGCAGGGGGCGGGCGGGTCGCCGCGGCTGAGCTGGAACGCGCTGGCCGGGGCGGGCGTGGCGGCGGTCGCAGCGGTCGGGCTGGCCGGCTACGGTGCCTGGCGCCTCGGCCAGCAGACCACCCAACCCGGCCCGGTCGTAGGCATCGTCCAGCACGCCTTCCCGATCACGCTCCGCGGCCGAGACGTCCCGCCGGGGGAGATCATGGACAGCCACCTGTCCGCCAGCTACGCCTTCCTCGGCGCCGGCTGCGACCTGCTGATCTGGCCGGAGACAATGCTGCCGGAGGGCATGAACCGGGAGTTCATGGGCATGGACCGCGAGCTGCTCAACCCGCAGGGCCGGCAGATGCTGGAAGAGCTCGACTCCGAAGGCCAGCGCATGGTCAGACTGTCGCAGCAGCTCGGCTGTGCGATCCTGGCCGGCGGGATCACCATCCATCGCAACCCGCGGCCGGACGATGATCCGTGGCTGATACGCAACGGCGCCCTGTGGTTCGACGGGCAGACGGCCTGGGCAAGCGAGTATTACGCTAAGATGCACCTCGTACCGTTCGGGGAGTATGTGCCGTTCCGCCAGTCTTTCCCCGCGCTGCACCGGCTGCTGAGGCGGTTCGTGCCGCCGGTGATGTCTCAACTGGACCCCGGGCAGGTGCGCACGGTGTTCGAGCTGAGGCGCGACCGCGGGGATTGGACTCTGGCCACGCCCATCTGCTACGAAGGCACGTTCCCCGACGTCTGCCGGCATCTGGTGATGCGCGGGTGGACCAAGCGGGCCGAGATTCTGGCCAACCTCTCCAACGACGGGTGGTTCGTCTGGCGGTGGGGCGAGGGACCCTACCGCGGAAGCGCCGAGCATCCCCAGCACCTTGTCCAGTACTGCTTCCGCGCCGTGGAGAGCCGCAACCCCATCCTCCGCGCGGTCAACACCGGGATAAGCGCCTCGATAGACTCCTGCGGCAGGATCGTCGCCTTGGTGGGAGGCCCGGAGATGCGGGCCATGATAAGCGGTACGCTGCTGCTGGACGGCGCGACCGACCAGCAGGGTGCCTACCTCCCCGGCCACGGGCCCAAGGTGCTTGTGGACGAGCGAGTGACTTTGTACAGTCTTGTGGGTGACGTCTTTGCCTGTGCCGTCTCGCTTGCGGCTGCGGCGATGACGGCATGGCTGATCTTTGCCAAGCCACGACTGCCGTCGGGCAGGAAGGGCAAGGGATGATTCCTGGATCACAGTTGAGCCGGTTCGCCGCTGCCGCTGCATTGGCGGCAACGTCGGGACTTCTCGGATGTGTCGGGCAGATCAAGATCGACGCCGACAAGGCCTACGCCGACGCCAGGAAAACCCTGGACAACTGCCTCCGGGCCCAGGACCCGTTCACGCGCTCCAATGCGATCGAGGCACTGGCCGATACGGTGGGCGCCGGCGCCGGTCCGGCCTACGAGGCCGCCCTGGCCGACGAGAGCCCCGCGGTGCGGTTCGCCGCGGCGATGGCCATCGGCGACACCAGGTATGCCCCCGCCAAGGCCCGGCTGGTCAGGATGGCCGAGGACAAGCAGTTCGAGCCGGACCGCCGTGTGATGCCCGCGGTCGTCTACGCCCTCTACCGCCTGGGCGACTCCACCTACGCCGGCGAGCTGTACCCCCTGCTGTTCGACACCGAGAAGGAGGTGCGGGCCAACGCGGCGCTGGTGATGGGCAAGATGCAGGAGCCCTCGGGGATAGGCCCGCTGAAGACCAGGCTCAACGACGAGCAGGACCCGATGGTCCGCCTACAGATCATTGAATCCCTCGCCATGCTCGGCGACGCAGCCAGCGCGCTCAGCCTGGAGGCATATACCAAGAAGACCCCGTTCCTCGACGAGCGGTTGGTGGCCATTCCCGCCATGGCCCGCGTGCGGTCGGCGACGGCCTCTGCGGTGCTGACCGAGCTGCTGGATTCGCGCCAGCCGCCGCGCGTGCGCGTGGCAGCGGCGGGCGCCCTAGGCATGTTGGGCCAGTTCACCCTTTCGGGATACATGCTCTGCCGCGAGGCCGCTGAGAATCCCCAGGCAATGCTGGAGCGGGCATACGGGGGCCACAGGCCCAGCAATGAGATTGAGGTAAGCTCGCTTCAGCGGCTGGCGGCCATTTCCCTCGGATGGTTGGGCAACGAGGCGGCGGCTGACACGCTGCATACGCTGTTGAGCAGCCCTGACGGACCGGTGCGAGTGGCGGCGGCGATGAGTATCCTGCGCCTGCTGCCGGGCTATCAGCGGACGCTCCCGCCGGCGGCTATGACTACTCCGCCGGTCGAGCAGGCGCCGGTTGAGCCTGCCCCGCCGCCGCAACAGGCTCCTGCCCCGACCCCCCCAGCGCCCGCGCCTACGGTCGCGCCCTCGCCGGGGCCGCCAACCCCGGTGCCGCCTGCGCCCGCGCCAGCAGAGGCCGCCCCAAGCGAGGCGCCTGCCTACCAGCCGCCGCCCGCCTCCCAGCCTGCCGAGGGCCCGCCCGCCGAGCCGTCGTCCAAGCCTTCGGCGGCGGAGACCAAGCCTCCCTCGGGCGGTTGGAGGCTGCACACTGCCGGCGGCAAGGACTGAAACTGCGCGACAGACCGCCGGTTTGAATTTTGCTTGACTTGACCCCGGCCACAAATAGAATCGCGACTCCAGCCAGCGAGCTTGCGGAGATGCCGGCCTCAACAGCGCTTCTGCGGCGCTCGGCCTGGTAGGGCGTTGCGGTCCGCCTGTAGCAAGGAGACATCGCTTGGGTACCCTGACTAAGATAGCCATTGTGGTTCTGGTGGTGCTTATTCTATTGGCCTGTCCGGTCTTCATCACCCAGGCCACGCTGACTCCCGGCTATCTGGTGGCCTACAAGAGCAAGATGGAGGAGATCGGCATCCTCCAGCAGGAGGTCAGGCACAGCAAGCTAGTCTTGCAGCAGATGACCGCCGAACGAGACCGGCTGTCCACCGCCTTGACGAAGGACACGGGGGCCTTGCAGGGGGAGATCGACCGGCTCAGGACCGAGCTTGTCACCGAGCGGCAGCGATCGGCCAAGCTGGAAAGCGACCTCCAACTCATCAACGGTGAGATCAGCAAGCTGCGACTGGACTATGAGAGCAATACCAAGCGGACGGCGGCACTGGCCGAGCAGCGGGACGACGCCTTCAGCAAGGTCCAGGCGCTCAACGACGAGCTTCGTAAAATCACCGATCAGTTGAAGCAGACGCAGTTGGACATGGACCGCCAGGGCGGGATGATCCGCGCGCTGCGGGAGCAGCTCGTTGAGCGTGACGAGCGGATCAGGCAGTACCAGCAGCAACTGGGTCCGGCTGCCCTGACGGCAACCGCCCCGGCGACGGGGCCGCCGGCCGTCGGGCCAGACATGAGGATCAGCGGCACACTGACAGCCGTAAAGGGAGACCTGGTAAGCATTAATATCGGCTCGGCCAAGGGAGTCCGCCAGGGCATGTTGCTGATCGTGTACCGCGGGGCGGACTACGTTGCCAAGTTCCGCGTCGATCAGGTGGATGTCGCAGAATCGGCGGGAATCATCCTCGACAAGCGGCTTGACCCGATGCCGGGGGACAAGGTTGCCGACAGGCTGGAGTAGCCGGAGCCACCATGAGCCAGGTTCCCATCCAAGCGCGGGCCGTGCAGGTCAAGCCGCAGCCGAACGTTTATACGATCCTGGTCATAGTGGCTGTCTTGGCGCTGGCGGTGACGATCGGCGTTTCGCTTTACTGTCTTCTGGCGCCTCTGCCGAAAGGCTGTGCGCTGCCGTTCGGCGAGCTGTTGGGAAAGGTGAAGGTGCCCGGTGCGGGGTGATGCCGGGCGCGACTGCTCGGCTTGAACCGCCCCGGCAGGTTGCCTGCTGGGGCGCGAGTGCGGCGCCGCCTCGCCGAGGCCGGGTGGTGGCGATACGAAAGAGTGAGTCCATTCGCGGGCTGCCCGTCGCGGGCTCATGTATTCGGGCCACACGTGTGATGCCGGGGCGTCTGCCGGCTTAGGAATGGTTAGGCCATGATTCTTGACCCGATTCTCGGCCTGTTCTCGATGGACATGGGCATAGACCTGGGCACGTGCAACACCCTGGTCTGCGTCCGTGGCCAGGGGATTGTCCTCAACGAGCCGTCGGTCGTGGCCGTCAAGCGCGGCACCAACAGGGTCCTCCAGGACGGCAACGCCGTCGGGCTGGTCGCCAAGGAGATGCTCGGCAAGACGCCCGGTTCGATCACGGCCATTCGCCCGATGAAGGACGGCGTGATCGCCGACTTCGACATCACCGAGGCGATGCTCAGCTACTTCATCCGCAAGGTCCACCGCCGCCGCAGCCTGATCAAGCCCCGCGTGGTCATCTCGGTTCCTTCGGGTATCACGGCTGTGGAGAAGCGCGCGGTGCTGAACTCCGCCGAACGCGCCGGGGCAAGGCGGGTCTACCTCGTGAACGAGCCCATGGCGTGCAGCATCGGCGCCGGACTGCCCATAACCGAGCCGACCGCCTCGATGATCGTGGACATAGGCGGGGGGACCACGGAAGTCGCCATCATTTCGCTGGCAGACATCTCCGTGTGCGAGTCCATCCGCGTCGCTGGCGACGACATGGACGAGGCCATCGCCGCGCACATGAAGCGCACCTACAACCTTATGATCGGCGAGCAGACCTCCGAGAGGGTCAAGATCGAGGTCGGCTCGGCCGCACCGTTGGACAAGGAGCTGACCATTGAGGTCCGCGGCAGGGACATGATCTCCGGCCTGCCGCGGAAGACCATCATCTCCTCGGAGGAAGTCCGCGAAGCTCTCAAGGAACCGGTGGGCGAGATCATCGACGCGGTGACCCGCGCCCTGGAGCACGCCGAGCCGGAGCTGGCGGCCGACCTGGTCGACAACGGCATCACGCTAGCCGGCGGGGGGGCGCTGCTGCGAGGCATTGACACGGTCCTGTCGAACGCGACCGGGCTCAATGTCCGCGTCGCAGACGACCCGCTTACCTGCGTCGCCCGCGGGACGGCCGTGTACCTGGAGAACCTCGAACGCTGGAAGGATATCCTCGAAAGCGACCAGGACGCATACTGAGCCAATCCAGCCAGCTCCTATCGACGCAGTTCGCGCCGCGCGTACCCAGTAGCCAGTACCCCGGAACCGCGCCTGCTGTACCTGGCTACCAACTACTGGCTACCGGCTTCCGGCTACCGTTCTTTCGCCACCAGTGCCAGGCGCAGGTGGTTCAGGGCAGTCAGGCTCGCGCGCAGGCGGACAATCTCTCGGCTGCCCGGCAGGATGTGGTGGTGGACGGCCTGGAATTCCGGCCCGGCCAGGCCGACGTAGACGAGCCCCACGGGCTTTTTCTCGCTGCCCCCGGCGGGCCCGGCGATGCCCGTGACGCTGACGGCCCAGTCGGCCCCCAGCAGTCTGCGGCAGCCGGCTGCCATCGCGGCGGCGACCTCTTCGCTGACGGCCCCGCAGCGGCTCAGCAGGTCCTGCGAGACGCCGAGCAGCTTTCGCTTGACGTCGTCGCAGTAGCCGACGACGCCGCCGACATAGTAGTCGCTCGAACCGCTCACGGAGGTCAGCATCCAGCCGATCTGCCCGCCAGTGCAGCTCTCCGCCGTCGCTGCCGTGCAGCCCGCCCGCCGCAGCAGCTCACCGACGGCAGCGGGCATCGTCTGCTCGTCAACGCCCACGACCAGTTGCCCCAACCTCTGGCGCAGGGTCACGACGGTCTGCTCGGCGAGTCGCTCCGCTTCCTGGCGGCTGGCGCTGCGGGAGACTATCCGCACGGTCACCATCCCACCGGACACCGTGGTGCCGACGGTGGGATTCGCCCCGCGCTCCATCAGGTCAGCGATCCTGCCGGCCATGTCCGACTCGCCCTCGCCGAAGCAGTGGACCTCTCTGCGGACGATGCACCCGCCGCCGCCCGCCAGGCGCGGGGCCACGGCATCGTCGAACATCCGCTGCATCTCGTGCGGCACGCCGGGTAGGGCGACCACACTCGCGTTCCCCAGCCGCGCCGCGATTCCGGGGGCGGTGCCCATGGCATTGGGAAGCGACTCAGCCCCGGCCGGCACCATCGCCTGAATGCGGTTGGCCGGCTGCATGGTCCTGCCGCGCCGGGCGAAGAACTCCTCGATGTCCGCCAGGCGCCGGCTGTCCAGCGTCAGCTCGCATCCCGTCGCGTCGGCCAGGGCCTGGCGTGTGAGGTCGTCAGCCGTCGGGCCCAATCCGCCGCTGACCAGGACCAGGTCCGCGCCGGCAGCGGCGGAGGCAATCGCCGCGGCGATCGCCCGGCGATCGTCGCCGACCGTATGGTGGGCCGCGACTTCAATGCCTAGCTCGCCCAGCCGGCGGGCAAGGTAGGCGGCGTTGGTGTCCTCGGTCAGGCCGGCGACCAGCTCATCGCCCACGGAGATGATGATCGCTCTCATGCCAGGTACACCTCGTCAATGACCAGCCCGCATCGTGGGCACAGCCTCGGCGGGCCAGGGGCAGGTGCCGTCGTGTCCACCAGCTCCTGGCAATGGGGGCAGCGGATCATACCCCTTCCGCCGGCCTGCTCGCGGCGGTGCCTCTTGCGGTGGAGCAGGGCGATGATAGCGGGCAACGGCGTGGCCGGCAGGGAGATGGCCAGCCACGCTGCGCGGCTCCTGCCGTCGCGGCCCACTCGCCAGGCTGCCGCCGCGCAGGCCGCGACGTACCCGGCTGCCGCGAGAGCCGCCAACGCCCACATCGCTGCCGTCATGCTGGCCACGGGCAATATACTACGTCCGCCCGCCGGCCAAGACCAACGTTTGTGCCGCTTTGGCGGCAGAGGCGGAGGAAGTATAATGCGGGGCTTGTAAGCCAGCGAGTCCGGCCCCGATAAATGTGACAGGAGAGGTGGCACGGCAGATGTGTCCGCGAGTATTGGCGACAGCAGCGGTTTTCGTGGCGCTTGGAGCCTGCGGGTGCGGCGTGGCCTATCAGGACGGCAGGTCGGCGGCGGCGGCCATCTCCCTGCGAAGTGCCTGGAAGGTGACCGGCGACATGCGGTCGGTGGGGTACGCCATCGACCAGGACGTGACCACGGCCGCGATCAGCAGCTCCGCCGACAACAAGGGAATGCTTACCATCGACCTGGGCAAGCCCTGCCTGTTCAACATGGTGGTCATCGACCACGGCGGCAGAGAGAAAGGCTTCGCCAGGCGTGTGGCGGTCCTTACCAGCATTGACGGCGAGATATTCACGCATCACTACGCCGGGCCGGGCACGCGGAAGGTGACCATCCTCTGGCTGGGCGCACCGACGCTCGCCAGGTACGTCCGATTGCAGACCCTCGTCGGCGGAGATGAGCCCTGGTCGGTCGCCGAGGTGCACCTGCAATAGCCCGCTTGCCCGAAGGTCGGCAGGCCAAAAACCGGGAGGTGTCTTGAAGTGTCGGCGCCGGTAACAGCACATCCGCCTGGGACCTGCGGGCGACGGCGGCTCCGGTTGATCAATCCTCGCAGCGCCCTGTCCACTATCACGATGCCCGAGATCATCCGCAGGATGACCTTCTCGCGCCGCGCGCTGTTCATGCCGCTGAACCTGGCGATCTGTGCGGCGGTGGTGCCGGAAGGCTGGGACGCGGAGATCATCGACGAGAATACCGCCGACCATCCGCACCGGCCCGGCGCCGACGGCATCGCCGCCGTCGGCATCGGCGCGATGACCACGCAGGCCCGGCGGGCCTACACCCTGGCCGACGAGTACCGCGCAGCCGGCGTGCCGGTGATACTTGGCGGGATACATCCATCCGCCATGCCGGATGAGGCGCTACAGCACGCCGACATCGTCTGCAAGGGCGACGCGGAGGGCACGCTGCCGCACGCCCTGGCCGATCTGGCCGCCGGGCGGGCCAAGAGGGTCTACGACTGGCGCGACTACGACGAGGCACCGATAGCCACCCCTCGCAAGGACCTGCTGAACCCGGCCGACTACCTGGTGTTCAACCCCATCCAGACCACGCGGGGCTGTCCCCACGGCTGCACCTTCTGCACCACGCCGGCTGTCTTCGGGCGGAAGTTCCGCCAGCGGGATATCACCTCGATCGTCGAGGAAATGCGCCAGGCCAAGGAGGCCTTCGGCACCCGGACGTTCATCTTCTCCGACGACGACGTCGCCGGCAATCAGGCGTGGGCGATGGAGCTTTTTCAGGCCGTCGCGCCGCTGAAGGTCACCTGGGCCTCGCAGTGCGACATCCTCATCGCCCGCAACGACAAGCTCCTGGCCGCCATGCGCGACAGCGGATGCATCGGCGTCATCCTGGGATTAGAGAGCGTCAAGTCTGGTACGCTCCGCCGGGCCGGCAAGCGGTACGTCGACGCCGACAGCTACCTCGCCAGCATCGCGAAGGTCCAGTCCTATGGCATCAGCATCTGGGGCAGCTTCATCTTCGGGTTCGACGACGACGACTGGCGCGACTGCATGGCCGCGGTGCGATTCGCCCAGAAGGCCCGGCTCTGCATGAGCTGCTACCCGATACTGACGCCTTATCCCGGCACGGCGATCTTCGAACAGTACCGTCAGGAGGACAGGCTGCTGACGACGGACTGGGACAAGTACAACGGGGCGAGCGTGGTCTACCGGCCGCGGCGTATGACGGCGGCGGAGCTGCGCCACGCGCAGATGGCGGCGTTCAACGAGTTTTACTGTCTGCCGTCGGCGTTCAGGAGGCTCGGCCTCTGGCCGGTCAAGCCGAGAAGCTGGCTGGCGAACCTGGCGATTCACCGCGGGATGGCGTATTACTACTCCAAGCGAGGCCGCCCGCTGCCGAGGTTCAGCGACTACATGTCTCCTCACCGGCACGCGCGCATCGCCCGCAGCCTGGGCGAGCCAGCCGGCGCGGCAGGCGGCGACGGCGGGCAGCGAAGGAGTCGCCGATGAGTCCTATCAGGATAGAGCAATGCGACCCGGCGAGGGTGGACGTGAAGTATGCGGTGATCGTGGCGGCGCTGCTTGTGCTCATCATCGCGGTGCTGGGGCAGCTATGGCTGATAGAGCGGAACCGCCGGGTCGACGCCGAGGGGCGCCTGGCTGAGATGTACCTGAAGGAACGCCTTCAAGAGGCGGCCAATGCGCTGGCCGTCACGGAGGGCGGTGAACGGGTCCTTCCGGTGCACAGGGACGAGCTGCCGGCCCAGACGGTCCAATGGAACGGACAGGACAAGGCCGTGTTGATCCTGGGCGAACCGGCCGGGAAGGCGATGGGCTTCGCACCGGGCGACGTGATCATGGTGGCCCAGGAGGCTGAGCCGTCAGCCGGGCCGGCTGGCTCGCGACTGTCGCGCTGAGCCGCGGCGGGGGCGGCGGCGTGTGGTCAAGCGCGTCCAAGTAGCTATACTACCGACATGAGACTTCCGGTCAGGATGACCAAGAAGCGCGTGCTCACCGCGGCGGTGGCGCTGTCGCTGGTGACAACCGTGCTCGGCGACGCCGTGGGGGGGAGGCTGCGCAACCTCGTGCAACCGGTCCTCTCTCCGCTGGGCGACGCGGGAATGTACCTCACCGTCGCGATCAGGAAGAACCTCGCCGGGAGGGCGGGCGGCGACACCTCCCCTGAGGCGGTGGCGAGGCTGCGGGGGGAACGGGACCAACTGCTGGGGATCGCCGCCTATTGGATGCATGAGTCCGACAAGCGCAAGGGGCAGCTTGACGAGCTGCTGAAATTCCAGCGCAGCTACGGCCCGGCCAGCGCCTTGCCGTGTGAGTTGATTCCGGCCCGCGTCGTGGGCGAGCCGTCGCTGCCATATGCCCGTACCCGGTCGCTCAACGTCGGAGTGGCCGACGGCGCCGGCGCGGGCCAGGTGGTCCTGGCGCACGATCGGTCCAAGGCGCTGCCCTCCGACCTGGCGGTTGTGACGGCCTCGGCGCTTGTGGGGCGAATCAGCGGCGCGGGGGCGTTCTCGGCGCAACTGCGGCTGGTCACCGACCCGGAGTTCAAGACACCCGCGCTGATCCGGCGGATCGTGGACCCGAATAACCCGCGCGAGATATACGTGACCGAGGGCGCCGCCTCGCTACAGCTCCTGAATGAATCCAACAACCTCCCGATAGAAGTCCAAGCCGTCGGCAACGGCAGGGGCGGCCTGGCCGTCGCGGACGTGTGGCGATATCACAGCGTCCTGCCCGGCGACCTGCTGGTCACGCGCGAGGACAGGTTCCTGCCGCTGGAGGTCCGCATCGGACGAGTGAGCGAGGTCCGCAACGATCCCGACCACGCCAACTGGGTGATCGTGACGGTGCAGCCGGAACTGGACCCCGCGAAGCTGCGCAATGTTTTCATCGTGGTGCCGCTGGCGGGCGGCCCGGCCCCAAGGGGGCGATGACATGCGCTGGGTGCCTTTCGTCATACTGGTCTACCTGGTCATCGTGGTGCAGACCACGCTGGGCAGGCTGCTGACGTTCCCGAACACGGCCATCGGTCCGGTCGGGCCGGACCTGGCGGCGATCGTGGCGGTGTTCCTGGCCTTGCGCCTGCGGGACGGCGTGGAACTGGGCCTGGCGGCCTGGGTGCTGGGGCTGGCGGTCGATCTGACCAGCGGCGTCGGCAGCGAGTTCGGCGGGGCGGTCGGGCCGATGGCGTTGGCCTACGCCCTCGCCGCAGTGGTGATATTCCGCATGCGCGAGGCGATGTTCCGCGAGAGGCCGGTGGTGCAGGTGCTGCTGGCCCTGATCTTCTGCCTGCTCGCCCACGGCACGTGGGTGAGCATCCAGACGGTGGCCCTTGGCAGCGGTCAGCGAAGTTGGGCCCGCTACTGGGGCACGCTGAAGCAGGCGGGCGCCCTGGCCGTCTACACCGCGGCATTGACGCCGATCGGCTGCTGGGCCCTCGGCAAGTTCGCACGTTTCCTGATAGCCGTCCAGGCCGGCCGGGCCAGGCCTTCCCGAGCGAGGAGGTAGTACCCGGCCGGGCAGCGGGGCGGCGGACGCTTTGCGGGCATGTACAAGCGACGCATCAAGATATTCCTGGCCGGCATCGGTACCGTGATGCTGGTGATCGCGGCGCGGCTGCTCCAATTGCAGTGGCTGACGGAGGTGGACTATCGCGAGGAGATCTCCAAGCGGATGCGGCAGGACGACGTCTTGCCGGCCAGCCGCGGCCACATCCTCGATCGCCAGGGGGCCATCCTCGCCGTTGACGAGCCATGCTTCGACCTCTGCGTAGACTACCGCTTGCTTTACACCTGGGTCGGCCAGGACAGCGATGACCTGCTCAAAAGGGCCTTCTGGCGGAGGGTGGTGTGGTGGCGCCGCCAGCAGCAGAAAGACCTGCTGGCCGCGATGCATCTGGGCGTGGGCAAGTACACTGCGCCACAGCTTGCCGACCTCGGCGAGGAGGTGCTTGCCCGCCGGCTCGCCAACACGTACCGGACGCTGAGAGACCTGGCGGGCACGGACTTTGCCCTGATGGAGAAGGTCCGCGAGCTCGTCGCCCGCGTGGAGTACATGCGTGACGCCAGCCGGCACAAGAACCCGCGGGAGCAGTTCATGGCCCACCCGGTCATCGTGGGCATGGACGAGGCGACAGCCGTGTCGGTGAAGTCCAGACTGGACGATATGGTCGGCGTGACCGTTCGGCCGAGCTTCCGGCGGCGGTACCCCTACGGCGAGGCTGCCTGCCACATCATCGGCTTCACCGGGCAGATCAGCCCCGAGGAGCTTGCCAAGATGACCAGCGGCGGTGAGGGTGACGACGACTGGCGCGGCGACGACATCATCGGCAAGCGGGGCGTCGAGAGCATGTGCGAGGACGTTCTGCGGGGCCGCCGCGGCAGCCGGATACGCCACCGGCTGACGGGGGAAATCCTGGCCGAGCAGCCTGCGGAAAACGGGCGGGACGTGCACGTGACCCTCGACATCGTGCTTCAGCAAGAGCTGGCCGGGCTCTTCCCGCCCGGCGCCACCGGGTGCATCGTGGTGCTGTCGGTGCCGAGGGGCGAGGTGCTCGCGATGGTCTCGCTGCCGGGGTTCGACCTGAACACGTACCGCCAGGAATACCCCGCCCTGGCCAGTGACGAGATGTACTTTCCTCTGCGCAACCGTGCCGTGGCGGAGCTGTATCCCCCCGGCTCGGCGGCCAAGCCCATCGCCGCCCTGGCCGGCCTGGGCAGCGGCACCATCACCCCGCAGACCGTCTTCACCTGCACTGGCTACCTCGACCCGCGCGAGCCGAATGCCTTCCGCTGCTGGACGGTCAGCCGCGGCATGTCCGGCCACGGGCCGCTGGACCTGGTGAACGCCATCAAGAACAGTTGCAACGTCTACTTCTACCACGTCGGAGGAGCGATGGGGGGCGAGACGATCGCCGAGTGGTACGGGATGTTCGGATTCACCGACCCGCCCGGGCTAGGCCTGCCGGACGAGCGGTCCGGCGTGGTCGCCGCCCGCGCCAGCCTCGGCGACTGCCGGCTGATGGGCATCGGGCAGGGCCCTGTCGGCGTCACGCCCGTGCACGTGGCCAACGCGATGGCCACGATCGCCAGGGACGGTGAGTTCCGTACGCCTGTGCTCGTGCTGGAGGGCGGCCCGGCCCAGCAGCGCAGGAAGCTGCCGCTCACGCAGGCGCAATTGGACGCAGTCAAGCTTGGGATGTACAAGGTGTGCAACGAGCGCGGCGGCACCGCGTACAAGGTTTTTCACGGTGGGGAGTTTCTGCCGCTGCCGGTGGAGGTGTGCGGCAAGACTGGCACGGCCACCGTCCAGCCGCTCAAGACCGCCGACGGTCGTGAGCGGCGCGGCGACCTGGCCTGGTTCGCGGGCTTTGGGCCCTACGAGAATCCGCAGATTGCCTTCGCGGTGGTTGTGGAGTATGTCCAGGAAGGCGGCGGGGCCGCCAACGCCGGGCCCATCGCACGAGAGACGATCCGGGCGTGCGTGGCGCGAGGATACATCCACTGAGGAGCGGGCGTGAACGGGACCTTGCGAACATATCTTCGCTACACGAGCTGGCCGATCATCGCGGCCATGATCACGCTGATGGTCTGGGGCGTCCTGGCCATCCGAGTCTCGGAGCAGTCCGACCCGTCTATGGCCGGGTTCGCCAATCGGCAGACCATCTACGCGTGCATCGCGATACTGGCGTTCATGGCCGCAACGGTCGTTCCCTACCAGCGGGTGGGCGAGATGGCCTACATGCTGTTCGCTGTCACGCTGACGATGCTAATGGTGGTGCTGTTCCTGCCGGGGCGCGGCGGGGCGAGAAGGTGGATATTCCTTGGACCCATCCAGGTCCAGCCATCGGAGCTGACCAAGCTGACCTACATAACCATGCTGGCCTGGTATCTGCGGTACCGCGACAACTACCGCCGCCTGGTGGGGCTGACTCTGCCCTTCATCCTGACGCTCGTTCCCCTCGGACTGATCCTGGTCGAGCCGGACCTGGGCACCAGCCTGCTGTTCCTGCCGACACTGTACGTCATGTTGTTTATGGCCGGGGCAAAGTTGCGGCACCTGCTGGGCATCGTCGCGGTGGCGACGGCCGTCGTGCTGATGCCCGTGCCGGTGAAGCTGCCGGCCTCGGCGGCCAGGCCGGCGCTGACCTACGGCATCGTGTCGCTGGGCGGACAGAGATATGCACTTCGCGCGGTTTCCCTGGCGGCCATGGCGCCGCACCAGGTCGGCAGGATCGAGGGCTGGCTGAACCAGGGCAGCCTCAGCGACCTGGACAAAGGCTACCAGCTCGCCCAATCCAAGATGATCATGGGCTCAGGCCGGCTGACCGGCGGGGCCGACTGGGACGAGGGCGAAGTGTGCTTCCAGATGCTGCCGGAGGACCATACCGACTTCATCTTCAGCGTCGTTGGCGGGCGGTGGGGGTTCCTGGGTTGCATCGGCGTGCTGGCGCTGTACGGCGTGATATTCCTGTTCGGTGCGGAGATCGCCGTCATCACCGACGACCCCTTCGGGCGGCTGCTGTCGGTGGGCGTGCTGGCCCTGCTGTGCGCGCAGATCGCCATCAACACGGGGATGGCCATCGGGCTTATGCCCGTCACCGGCATGACGCTGCCCCTGGTGAGCTATGGCGGCTCGTCGCTTGTGGCGAACTGCGCCGCGCTGGGCCTGCTCGTCAACGTCGGGCAGCGCAGGCCCCTGCTGCTGGGGCCGAAGCCGTTTGAGTATGGCGACTCGGAATGACCCGCCGGCGCCTGGCGATACCAAATGAGCGACCAATCCAGTGACATTGCCCTGGCCATGTCGCGACCGCTGGAGGAGTCCGACCGCCCGCAGCGCCGCACGCTTCACCTGGAGGACGGCTACGAGACCGGTGTCTATGTCTACGGCCGGCAGTGCGCCGAGGGCCGCGAGCCGGTGTTGTACGCCCACGGCATCCAGTCCCACCCGGGATGGTTCGCCGGGTCGTGCGCCTACCTCGCGCGGGCCGGGCACCAGGTCTTTGCAGTCTGCCGGCGCGGCAGCGGCGACAACGCCAGGCACCGCGGCCACGCATCGTCCGCGGGTCAGTTGCTCGGCGACGTTGAGTCAGCCTGCCGCTACGTGCTCGAAACCACCGGGCGCAGCAGGTTGGGCCTGGTGGGCGTGAGCTGGGGCGGCAAGCTGCTCGCGAGTTACGCGGCGAGCCCGCTGCGATGTGTGGACATTGCATCGCTGGTCCTCATCGCTCCCGGCATCGTGCCGCAGGTGGACGTCGGCCTGGCCGAGAAGCTGACGATCGCGCTGGCCCTGCTGGTGGCGCCGCAGCGGCGGTTCGACATCCCCCTAAGTGGCGTGAGGCTGTTCACCGACAACCCGGTGATGCAGGACTACCTCCGCCGCGACCGCTACGCTTTGCACCGCGCCACCGCCCGTTTCCTATACGCCGACAGACAACTGGACGGACTGCTGCGGCGGGCCGGCAGGGGGGCGATCGCCGCGCCCACGACGCTGATACTGGCCCGGCGGGACCGGATAGTGAATAGCGCCGCCACGCGGCGCGTGGTGGAGACCCTCACCGCCGGGCAGGCGGCCGTCGTCGAGCTGGACGGTGCGCACACGCTGGAGTTCGAGGCCGACCCGCAGCCGCTATACGAGGCAATCCTGGCCGGCTTGGGCGGCGGTGGTGGGGACGCTCAGGCCCCGCCGGGCCCGGGGTAGACCGTGTTTCGCCAGACCACCGTCGCGCCGCGTCGGTGCTTGGCCATCGCCGCTACCAGCGTCACCACCACCACGCAGCAGCCTATCGGATAGCTCCACGCCAACGCCGGCCTGGCGCCCGCGATGCCATAGAAGCGGTAGATCACGCTCATCTGCACGGCGATGGCGGCAATTGCTGCAACGGCTGCGAACAGCCACCACCCCGACCCGCCCGCTGCAACCGCAGCCAGGCCGGCGATCACAGTCGCGTAAGGCAGCAGCCCCATGATAAGCATGACCACCAGCGAGATGCTCAGCCGCGGGAGCGTGCCGAACGTGCCGAAGAATATCCGGCTCCACCCGCGAAGAATCTCCTTCAGCGAGGTGTACATACGCACCGTGTAGAGGCCGCTGCTGCGGACGACGCGAAGCCTCAGCCCCGCCTGCTTGATCCGCGCGGCCAGGTGCATGTCCTCCATCAGCTTGTCCCGCACGGCCTGGTGCGTGCCGACCGCCTCGTAGGCTTCGCGCCTCATTAGGATGAACGCGCCGTTCGCGTAGGCGTTGGGACTCCCGGGGTCGTTGACGCGTTCCGGCTGGTACCAGATCATCATCACCCCGCTGCAGACAGGCTGCACCACGTTCTCCCAGAATCCCCGCATCTCCAGGACGGGCAGCACGCTGAGCATGTCGACGCCGGCGTCGATGGCGCATCGCATCGCCACCGACAGCGTCCGCGCGGAGAGCTGGCGGCAGTCGGCGTCGGTCATGCAGATCCACTCGCCGTCGGTCGCGGCAGTGCCGGTCCACATCGCGTGACACTTGCCGCACCAGCCGTCAGGCAGATGATCGACGTTGATCAGCCGCAGCCGCTCGTCGCCCGCGGCCAGTTGAGAGACCACCTCCGCAGTGCGGTCGCTACTGCGGTCGTTGATGACGGTGACGTCGAAGTTGCCGTAGTCCTGCTGAAGCAGCGAGGCCGCGCAGCCGGCGATGTTCTGCTCCTCGTCCTTTGCCGCCACCAGTACGTTGATCTTCGTCGCCGGGGCCTGCGAACCGGGGGAGTCGGGCGTGAGGGTCGCGCTTCTGCGGTGTTCGCGCCAGATCAGATAGTGCCGCGTGGACCACACGGCGGCTACGACGCAGCAAACTCCTGCCAGAGTTGCCGGGAGCATGGCGCTCAATGACTGGTCCTCTGGACTGGGCAGGGCAGCGGGGCAGGCCGGTCCGCTTTAACTGCCGGCTCGCTCATTTCCGTCCGCCCCCCACGGCCTGCTGGTGGGTGCGGGCTCGGCGAAGGTGAAGGGTCAGCTCGACCTGCCCGACGTCAATGCCAAGCCGCCGTGCGATCTCGACGCTGTCCAGACCCTGCGCCGCCATGGCGATGATCATGTCGGCCTGGGCGGCCTGCGCGGGCGGCGGCTGGCCGCCAGAGGCGTCGGCTACGAGTCGCTCCAGTTGGCGTATCCTGCTGTCGGCCTCGGCCAGCAGCGACCGCAACTGCCCCAGCCGCTGGTCGACGGTCTTGTCGATCAGCCGGGCGAAATCCTCGAGCTGCCCGGCCAGCTCGGCCACGTCGCTTCGCAGCCGGTCAATGTCAGTGACTGTGCCGCCGGCCCCCGGCCGTTGCCTCCGTCCCCATTGCCGCGCCCTGGCCGCGGTCACGAGCGCCAGGCCGATGGCGATACCCAGCAGGGCGACAGCCAGCGAAATGGCCAGGTCTTGCCAGTTCATGTCTTCCTGCTTCGACGATATGCCTCGACCGCGGCGGCCATCACCTCTCTCACCGCCGCGCCGTGCGCCTTGGCGGCCGCCAGGCAGTCCTCGAACTCCGCCGCGACGGTTACTTGCCTCTCGCCCAGGCAGCCGACCTTCACGCGGACCGCCCCGTAGGGGGTCTGCACTGTCTCGTGCCGGCGGAGCAGCTTGCTGCGGGTCCATAGGCTCCGCCGCACGCCGAAGGTGGTGGTCTGGGAGAAGATGATCTGCTCGACCTTCGCCGCGTCGGCAGGGGCACAGACGGTCGAGAGCACCCACGCCGGCCGGGACTTCTTCATCACCGCCGGGCTGGCCCAGGCGTCCAGCGCCCCGGCGGCCAGCAGGGCGTCCATGGCCGCGGCGAGGACCTCGCCGGTGCAGTCGTCGATGTTGGCGGCAAGCTCCACCACGCCGTCGGCCGAGCCGCCCTCGGCCGGCTCGCCTATGAACACGCGCAGCAGGTTGGGAATCGCGCCACCTTCCCGCGTCCCGGCGCCGTAGCCGACGGCCGAGACGTTCATCGCCGGCAGCGGCCCGTAGGACTCAGCCAGCGTGGTCAGCACGGCCGCCGCGGTTGGCGTGGTGGCCTCGCCGTCGATGTCGAGCGGGCGGATCGGCACGCCGAGAAGCAACTGGGCGGTGGCCGGGGCGGGCACGGGCATCACGCCGTGAGAGCAGGTTATCGTGCCGCTGCCGGTCGGTATCGCCGAGCAGTGCACCGCCTCCACACCTAGCAGCTCCGCCGCCACGCAGGCGCCCACGACGTCGATGATGCTGTCCACCGCGCCGACCTCGTGGAAGTGGACCTCGCCTGGGTCGATGTCGTGGGCCTTCGCCTCCGCTTCGGCCAGGCGTGTGAACGCCTCCTTCGCGCGGCCGGCGACCCGGTCGCCCAGGCCGGCGCCGTCTATGAGCTTGATGATATCGGCCAAGCCGCGGCGCGGCTGGTGCGTGTCCTGCACCTCGACGTAGAATCTCGTGCCGGCCAACCCGCCCCTGCGGACGCGCTCGGTCCGCACCTCGTAGCCGGCGATGTCGAGCTGCCTAAGCTGCTGCTTGAGGACGGCCAAGTCCGCCCCGGCGTCCAGCAGCGCGGCGACGATCATGTCGCCGCCGGCGCCCGCGAAGCAGTCGAAGTAGGCCAGCCTCATCCGCTTTCCTTTCCCGCACCGGTCTCAGCCCGCAGTCTAGACGGGCCGCGGCGCCGACGCAAGGCAGGCCCTCCGCCCGGTGGCTAATCGTGGTCCTCGTCGTGGGGGTCCTTCTTGGCCTTGCGCTCCGCGTCGAGCCGGTCAGCCTGGCGGGTCAACGAGTCGCCGAAGGCCTTGGGCGCGAACCTCTTGCCGCTGAAGATCCCCGCCTCGACCTGCCGCCAGTTGCTGACGACCTGAATCTTCCCGCGGTCGCGGAGCAAGCGGAGCTGGTCGGCCATCTTCCGCATGTTCTTGGCGTCGTCCCTGTCGCAATCGGGCAGCAGGTAGGCCACCAGGCCGCTATCGACGTAGGCCTGGGCGTCAGAAATCTTGTCGCCGATACCGATCTCGACGTTGGGATATGCCTTCGTGATCTCCGCCAGCCTGGCCGTCTTGAACGCCCCGCTGCCGGGTAGGGCAGACTTGACGTCGCTTACCAGCAGGGGCGCCGGCGGATAGCCGTGCTGGGCCAGCCACTCCTTGCTCTTCCTGGTGAGCAGGTCGGGCCGGTGCGTCAGGTAGATAAGGTTGTACTTCGCGGCGATGCGTTTCGTGACCCGAACCGAATCCTCCGCCGGCCTGGCGCTGCCCAGCAGGACGCGCCAGAAGCTGCTGTCGACGATGGTGTGGTCCAGGTCGATGACGACGAAGCGGCCGTCGCGGCTGCGGGCGGCGACCAGCAGCGGGGCGGGCGTGATCGCCTGCACGTTCCTGCCCTCGCGGGTGCCTTCCGGCAGCGAAACGATTCCCGCGGTGAAGCGGTAATCGCCCTGGGCCGGCGGCGTCCAGGCGACGGTCGCCGTGCCCCTCTCGTCGGCGACGGCCGATCCGACAAGCTGCGAGCGGTTGTCGTAGAAGGTGATCGTCGCGCCCTTGACGCCGTCCAGCGTCGGCGTGGTGGTCCGCGCGGCCAGGTCAACCGGCTCGCGGGGATACGCCAGCGTGTTGAAGGCGTAGAACAGCAACCCCTGCTCGGCCCCGAGCATCGCGCCCGTCACGCCCTGGGCTGAGTCGCGGGAGCCGCCGGGGAGCTGCCCCGGCTTGTCGCCGTCGCCCCCGCCGAACGACGGCGCCCGGACGTTGACGTTGATGCAGCCGGCCAGCAGCACCACCGCTAGGCCCGCTGCCGTCAGATGGACAGCTCTCATGGCGTTTTTCTCCGTCTGATTCTTTGATGCGCATTTTAGCGGCAAGCAGCAGCCGTCGTCGAGGGGAAGCGAGATATGTCTCGAGCCCGCCGTTGAATTTCACTTGCATTGTGGGCAGCAGCGGCGTAGCCTAATCCACCAGATCGCAGGACCACGAAGGACGCCGCCGATGCGTCCTTCCTTGGTAAATGGCGAGGGACACCCCGCCGCGTCGTGCAGCGGCGGGCAGCCCCCAAGGACCGCCGTAATGGCCAGGCAAAACGGCAGCGCGCCGGGAAACGGGTACCAATTGCCGTTCGAGAAGTCGATTGCCCGCTTGCAGCGGGAGATCGTCAACCTCGAGGCAGAGCAGGCCGAGGCCGGCAGGGACTACTCCAGCGAGATACGCCAACTCCGCAACCAGTACGTCTCGCTGCTGAAGAAGACCTACGATCACTTGTCGGCCTGGGAGCGGGTGCAGGTGGCCCGCCATCCGGCCAGGCCGCTGGCCAGGGACTATCTCGACCGCATGGTCAAGAACTTCGCGGAGCTGCACGGCGATAGGCGGTTCGGCGACGACAAGGCCATCGTCTGCGGGCTGGGGCGGATCGGCGGGGAGAAGATCGTCTTCATCGGCCAGCACAAGGGGCGCGACACCAAGGAGAAGATCACCTGCAACTTCGGCTGCGCCCAGCCGGAAGGCTACCGCAAGGCGCTGCGGGCGATGAAGCTGGGCGAAAAGTTCCAGATGCCGATCGTCTCGCTGATCGACACGCCCGGGGCGTATCCCGGCGTGGGCAGCGAGGAGCGCGGCGTGGCCGAGGCCATCGCGCGAAACCTGATGGAGATGAGCCGCCTGCGGGTTCCCATCATCTGCGTGGTGATCGGGGAGGGCGGCAGCGGCGGGGCGCTGGGCATCGGCGTGGGTGACCGCGTCGCCATGATGGAATACGCCTACTACTCGGTGATCAGCCCGGAAGGCTGTGCGGCCATCCTGTGGCGGACGGGCGAGAAGGCCGCCGAGGCCGCCGAGGCCATGAAGATAACCTCGCGCGACCTGAAGGCGCTGGACGTGATCGACGACATCATCCCCGAGCCGCTGGGCGGCGCGCACCGCAACCCGGCCGAGGCCGCCATAAACCTGGAGCGCCACATCGTACGTACCATCCGCGAACTCAAGCGAGTCCCCCTCGACAACCTGCTCAAGCACCGCTACGAGCGATGGCGGCGGATGGGCAAGGTGATCAAGCTGGAGCTTCAACCCGCCGCCGGCGGGCAATCGCAGGGGTGAGAGCCCCGTCAATCAGTCAACCGGTCAATCAGCAGATCCTTCACTCTGTCTCTAGCTGTCTCTTGCTAATTGACCAGTTGACCGACTACTTGATCGGCTCTAGCAGTTGCGAGACGAACTGGCCGGTGTCTTGAACAAGCTTGTCTCGCGCCTGGGACTCACCTGCGGCCATGCGTGCGACGATGGCCGAGCCGACAATCGCCCCGTCAGCAGCGCGGCAGACCTCGGCGACCATCTCCGGCCGGCTGATCCCGAACCCCACGCAGACGGGCGTGTCGGTCCCCTTGCGCAGCTCGGCGACTGCGGCGATGGTGGCCGGAGGCAGGAGCTGGCGCTGGCCGGTTATGCCGGTGACGGAGACATAGTAGATAAAGCCGCGACTGTGCCGGGCGATCTCCAGCCGTCGCGGCGGGGGAGTGGTGGGGGCGATCAGCATGATGTTGCACAGGCCGACCTGCGAGGCCTGGCCCTCGACGCCACCGGCCTCCTCCAGGGACAGGTCGGGGATGATGACGCCGTCAAACCCGCCCTCGCCCAGGTCGGCCAAGTAGCTGCCGACGCCGTGGCGGTAGACGATGGAGTAGCTGACCATGGCCGCCAGCGCCAACTTGCCCCCGCCGGCGCGGTACTTGCAGACCGCGTCGAGGATCTTGTCGGATGTGATTCCCGCCGCGATGGTCTTGGTGTAGGAGTCCTGGATCACCGGCCCGTCGGCAACCGGGTCGGAAAACGGTATGCCAAGCTCGCAGATTCGCACGCCGCGGGCCTCGAAGTCCCTCAGCAGCGCCGTCGTCGTCTCCAGGTCCGGGAACCCGGCCGTGATGAAGGGAATCAGCGCCTTCTTGCCAGCCGAGCGCAGCTCCGCGAACGCCCGGATCAGTCGGTTATCTTGCAGGTCTGTCATCGTTTCAGGTGCTGTGTTTTCGACATAGAGCTACAGAGAGACAGAGAAAAGCAGTACTAGTTAACAACCCTTCGCAGTCCGTGCACAAGGGCCTTCTGGTTGAAGTTCATCAGAAGCCCAAGCCTCTTGCCGGAGTATTTGTCTCTGTTCCTCTGCGTCTCTGTGTCGGGTTGTCTATCTGTTCTTCCTCTTCTCTAGGATGGCTGCGATTTCGTTGCAGTCCTTGTCGCCCCGGCCGGAGAGGCAGACAAGGATGATCTTGTCGGTCCCCATCGTGGGGGCGAGCTTGATGGTCTCTGCCAGGGCGTGGGACGACTCTAGCGCGGGGATGATCCCCTCGGTGCGGCTGAGGGTCACGGTCGCGTCGATGGCCTCGTCGTCGGTCGCGCTGGTGTATCGCACGCGGCCGATGTCCTTCCAGTAGCTGTGCTCCGGCCCGACTCCGGGGTAATCCAAGCCCGCCGAGACGCTGTGCACGGGGGAGGTCTGGCCGTCGGCGTCTTGGAGGACGTAGCTGAGCGCGCCGTGCAGTACGCCGGGCGATCCCTTGCACAGTGTGGCCGCGTGGTCGCCCAGCTTGTCCCCCCGGCCGCCGGCCTCGACGCCGATCATGGCCACCTGCTTGTTGGCGATCATGGGCGCGAATATGCCGGCCGCGTTCGAGCCGCCGCCGACGCACGCGATGATGCAGTCCGGCAGGCGGCCCTCAGCCTGGAGCATCTGCTGGCGCGCCTCGCGCCCGATGCAGCTCTGGAACTCGCGGACCATCAGCGGGAACGGATGCGGCCCGGCCACCGACCCGATGATGTAATGCGTGCCCTCGACGCTGCCCATCCAGTCCCGCAGTGCCTCGTTAAGGGCGTCCTTCAGCGTGCACTGGCCTGTCGTGACGGGGATGACGCGGGCGCCCATGAGCTGCATGCGGAAGACATTGAGGGCCTGGCGGCGGATGTCCTCGGTGCCCATGTAGACCTCGCACGTCAGGCCGAACACAGCCGCGGCGGCCGCGGTGGCCACGCCGTGCTGCCCGGCGCCGGTCTCGGCGATCACGCGCTTCTTGCCCATTCGCAGCGTCAGCAGCGCCTGCCCGAGCGTGTTGTTGATCTTGTGCGCGCCGGTGTGCATCATGTCCTCGCGCTTCAGATAGATCTTCGCGCCGCCAAGCTTCTCGGTGAACCTTTTAGCGAAGTACAGCCCGCTCGGCCTGCCGGCGATCTCGCGGTAGCAGCGGTCCAGTTCAGCCAGGAACGCCTTATCGGCCATGGCCGCGCGGTATTCCCGCTCAAGCTGCTTCAGCGCGCCCATGAGCGTCTCGGGCACGAACTGACCGCCATACGGCCCGAAATACCCGCGCTCGGCTGAGAGTAGTTTCGTCTTGCTTGTCATCTTACTGTCCTCTTGCTGGCGGGCATAGTAACGCAAAAGCCCGCCGCGCTCCACCCTGGCCGGACAAAAGCGGTCCCAACGAGGGATATAATTCCCCGGTGCGTGCCCGTAGTGATTGGCGCGGGCCGGC